>JGI20130J15133_1000183_pt1 | contig 57922 bp, 43 predicted proteins | sample WasSprMetagenome_FD_15133 | JGI IMG/M metagenome (IMG submission 15133) | reverse complement strand
CTGTGGGAAAACGTTTGGACTGGTAACCGAGCCGCACCTGCGCGAACTTGTCGGTTACATCCACGAAGGGCAGAAACGGCTCCCACCGCACGCCCAGGTTCAGGGACAAGCGACGCGCCGGCTTCCAGTCATCCTGCACGAACAAAGCCACTTCCCAGGCCCGCGGTTTGTTGCTGGTCTCGGCAATCTGCTGGATTTGCGACGGGCGGCCCAGCAGAAAGTCCCCGGCGGCGTCTCCGGTGAACTGGTTGCGGAAAAGCACGTAAGGATCGCAGCGAAACAGTTCCTGCAAGTTCAGGAGCGACCGTCGCAGCTCGCCTCCCACCCGCAGATAGTGCACGCCGCGGCTCATGGATAACGTGTCCGTCACGGCATAGTTCTGGCGGAAGTGGTTAAGAGGGAACCGCGAAAACGCGTTGAAGTAGCCCTGCACGTTGGTATCATGACCTGCCGGATAGGTGCCCTCCGCAGCCCGCGTAAAGTTGGCGCCCAGATCCATCCAGGTAAGATTCTTCGGAACTACGGGGATCTGAACGCGGTCAATGTCCGCGAAACTGAAGCTCGCTACGTTGAGGACGGACGGACTGATCGTGTANGTGTGATTGGCGACCCAGTTCCAGTTCCTGTAATCAATGCCCGCCAGGAAACCGGGTACGTTACCCACGGCCTGGTCCGTGTAGTCGTAGTTGTAAAGGAGCCGCCCGTAGAACCGATGAGCCTCGCTCGGGTTATAGTCCACCTTGAGGATGACTTGCTCATCGTCCACCTTCTGCTGGCTGGCGAAGCTGTAAAGGTTGCCGGGGCGGTTGGGCAAGGGAATGAACTCCTCCAAGAACTTCAGCGAGGCGGGGTGGAGGCGGCTCCTGGGAATGATATTGCCCGGGAACAGACCGCCTTGCGGATCCCGCAACGTTCGTGGCAGGATCTCTGAAAAGTCGCCCTGTCGTTGGGCCTGGCTTAGCACTGTCGCCGTCACCGATCCGGGCGCGCTGCGTTCGCGCGTCCCTTGGTAGGACGTGAAGTAAAACAATTTGTTCTTGCGGATCGGCCCTCCCAGCGTACCGCCATACTGGTTCCGCTTGAAGGGCGGCACGCTCACGGCAAAGAAGTTGCGCGCATTGAGTTTTTCGTTCCTCAGAAACTCGAAGAGCGAGCCGTGGAGCTGATTGGTGCCCGACTTGGTCACCGCGCTCATGATGATCCCGGCGTTCCGGCCGCGGTCCGCCGAGTAGGCGTTCGTCTGGATGCTGAATTCCTGGAGGGCGTCGGGGTTCGGGAAAGCCGCCGGGCTGTTGAAGTAAGGATCGTGGTTGTCACCCCCGTCCAGCACGTAATTGTTCGCATTGGTGCGCGAACCATTGATGGACACGGAAGGATTTTGCTGCTGGTCGCGACCAGTCCGCCCGCCTACGCCTGCCACCAGGTATTGCAGCTCGATGGCGTTCCGCCCGTTGAGGGGCAGCTCGACGATTCGCTCCGCGTCCACGACTTCCTTGAGCGTGCCCTCCCGGGTCTCCACCTGTGCGATGGCGGCTTCCACCGTGATGCTTTCCGTAACCGCCCCAACCTCGAGCCGGAAGTCCACCCGCCGGTTTTCATCCACCTGTACGCGGATGTTTTCCTGCACCCCGCTCTTGAAACCGGCCGCCTCCGCCGTGACGGTGTAAACGCCGACGGGCAACTGGCTGACTACGTAACCGCCCGCTTCGTTGGTCCGGGTTTCTCGCTCCAACCCCGTTTGCACATTGCGCACGACCACGCGCGCCCCAGGAACCACGGCTCCGGTGGAATCCGTGATCGTGCCGAAAATGGTCACTGTGCCTTGGGCCCACAAAACGGCCGCGAGCACGATCGCCGTCAAAGCTGTCCATGCGACGTTTCGCATGCTTCCCTCCTGTTTGCCCCCTTGGCTGAGCCTGCCACGATGTGGCTGCGGAGAAAGCTTACCACACCGCCACGATTAAGAAGCCGGCAACGCCGGAGCCAGAACCTCGCGCCAACCGCAGCCCGCTGTTGGGGCGGGTGGCCCTCACGGGCGCGTCCGCGGGGAGCGCCGGATCTGCTCCAAGAGGGCGGCCAGTTCGGCCACCTTGTCCGGGAATTGTGCCGCTACGTTGTTCCGCTCGCCCGGATCTGTCTCCAGATCATAAAGCTGCGGCTCGGGATCGTTGCCCAGCTCGATGTTCACGTTCTTGTTGATCTTCGGCCCCTTGCTGGGCGCCACGTACTTCCAGCGGCCCACGATCACCGATAGCGTCCCCGCCTGCTCGACCAGGTGCGGGCGACCCTGCGGGTCTCGTCCGAGGAGTGCCGAAATCAGATTGAAGCTGTCGGGCGCCGCTCCTTCCTCGAGCTTCGCGCCCGTGAGGAAGGCCAGCGTATGGAACAGGTCAATCTGGCTGATCAGAGCCGGCGAGTCCGTACGACGCTCGATGCGAGCGGGCCAGCGCACCAGGAAAGGCACGCGCGTACCCGCCTCGAAAATGCTGTACTTTCCGCCGCGCCACGGCCCCCAGGGCTTGTGGTCGCCCAGTTTCTCCACCGCCTCGTCCTTGTAGCCGTCGTCCACCACGGGGCCGTTGTCGCTGGTGAAGATCACGAGCGTATTGCGCGTCAGGCCGTGCTTGTCGAGCGTCTCGAGAATCCGCCCCACACACGAGTCCAGTTGCAGGATCGCGTCGCCTCGCGGCCCCATGCCCGATTTGCCCGCAAAGCGCGGATGCGGCACGCGCGGCACGTGGATGTCGTGGGTAGCGAAGTACAGGAAGAACGGGCCGTTGCGCTGCTTTTCGATGAACTGGATGGCCTTTTCCGTGAACACGTCGGCCATCTCTTCGTCCTTCCACAAGGCTTTCTTGCCGCCGCGCATGTAGCCGATGCGGCTGATGCCGTTGACGATGGCCATGTCGTGCCCGTGGCTGGGATGCATCCGGAGCAGATGCGGGTGGGTCCTGCCCGTAGGCTCGCCAGGGAAAGGTTTCTCGTAGCTGACCTCGATGGGGTCGTTCGGATCCAGGTTGACTACGCGGTGGTTTTCCACGTAGACGCACGGCACGCGGTCGCCCGTGGCCGGCATGATGAAAGCGTAATCGAAGCCGATTTCCAGCGGGCCGGGCTTGATCTCGGCGTTCCAGTTCACGTTGCCCGATCCCAGCCCCAGATGCCACTTGCCTACCACGCCGGTCGCGTAACCCTGCCGTTTGAGCACGCCCGGCAGAGTGGGCCTGCCCGGTTCGATGATCAGGGCCGCATCGCCCGGCAGCACGCCTGTCCCCTTGCGCCGCCAGGCGTACTCGCCCGTGAGCAACGCGTACCGCGATGGCGTGCAGGTGGCCGCAGGCGAGTGGGCGTGCACGAAGCGAATGCCGCTGGCCGCCAGCCGGTCAATGTTGGGCGTCTTGATGCGGCGGGCTCCGTAGCAGCTCACGTCGCCGTAGCCCAGATCGTCAGCGTAGATGAGAACGATGTTAGGGCGCTCGCCCTGCGTTTGGGCCAGCGCCGGCCACAAACCTGCCAGCAATCCTGCGCCTGCCTGTTCGAGGAATGCGCGCCGGTGCATTTGGGTTGCCTCCTGTTTCCGTTGAACTGCTGAGCTCCGTGATGACCTGCGTATTGTACTGTACTGCGCCACGCCGCGTTCGCGCGCAGTACGATGACAAGGGACATGGACGGCTGGAGCATCCTCGCCCAGATTCTGATCCTGCTGGGGGCGGCGACCCTGTTCGGACTGCTGGCGCAGCGCGTGGGCCAGAACGCCATCACGGGTTACCTGCTGGCCGGCGTGTTCCTTTCGCCTTATCTGTTGCGGGCCGCGGGTCAGGACGCCGTTCGCATGCTGGCCGAAATCGGCGTGGCGATGTTGCTGTTCACCATCGGCCTGGAGTTTTCCATGAAGCGCCTGCGAGCACTGGGTCCGCGCGTGATCTGGCTGGGTTTGGCGCAGATTCTGGGCACGCTGGCTGTGGTGGCTGCCTTGGGGCGAGCTTTGGGACTGCCGGCGCCTTCGGCCGTGATCGTGGGCGCCGCGGCGGCGATGAGCAGCACGACTGTGGTAATGCGTCTGATCTCCGACCGCAGCGAGCTGGATAGCGGGCATGGCCGCGCCGCGCTTGGCGTCAGCTTGATGCAGGATCTGGCGGTGGTCCCCGCCATGCTGCTGGTCCCGTTGCTGGCGGGGCCGCAGACGGGCGGCGAGGGTCTCCGTTCGCTGGTTTGGGCGCTGGCCAAGGCGGTGGGCTTCCTGGTGGCCCTGTGGGTTCTCATGAGCTGGGTGGCGCCCGCTCTGTTGCTGCGGGCTGCCGGGTTGCGGAACCGCGATTTGCCAGTGCTGCTGTCCGCCGTGGTTTGCCTGGGTTCGAGTTGGGTGTCCCACGCGCTGGGACTCTCCGCGGTGTTGGGCGCCTTCGCGGCGGGCATCATCCTCTCCGAATGCTTGCTGGCTGAGCAGATCCGCGCCGACGTGATCCCGCTGCGCGCCGCGTTTCTGCCGCTGTTCTTTACCTCGGCGGGGATGCTGGCGGGAGTGTCCGACTGGCGCAGCGCTGCTTGGGTCGCATTGCTGTGGGTGGCGTTGGTGCTCGTCAAAGTTGGCGTCGTCGTGGCGGCCGGGATCGCTTTGCGCATGACGGCAGCCGATGCCCTTCGCGCGGGTTTCTGGCTGGCACAGGCAGGCGAGTTTTCGTTCGTGCTCCTGGAACACGCTCGCCGCTCCGGCTTGCTGGAAGACGGGCTGTTCCGCCTGCTGTTGTCAGTATCAGTAGTCAGCTTGCTGCTGAGCCCGCCGCTCACGGCGCTAGCGGCGCGCATCGCCCAGCGCATGCAGGAGAACAGGGGCCCCAGCCAACTGCCGGCGGAATTCCACGGGAGTCGCTGGCGCGATCACGTGGTCGTCATCGGTTTCGGCCCGGCCGGGCAGCAGGTCGCCGAACGCTTGCGCCAGGCCGGCGTGATGGTAGTGGTGGTGGACCTCAATCCCAGAACCGCGGCCGGCAGTTCGCCCGACCTGCCTATCGAATACGGCGACGCCACCCAGCAGGAAATCCTGGAACGGGCCGGAGCGCCGCGGGCCAGAGCCATCGTGGTGACCGTTCCGGATCCCGTCACGGCCCGCAACGTTATCGCGCAGGCCCGGCGACTGGCGGGACGCGCGCCGGTCATTGCGCGGGCACGCTACCACGTTCACCGTGAGTCCCTCACGGAAGCCGGCTCGGACCGCGTGGTGAGCGAGGAGGTCGTCGTCGGCCGCGAGCTGGCGCGCGAGACGCTGGAAGCGCTCTCGTTGCGGCACTGAGCCGAACTCGCCCGCGTTATGCTAACAGCGATGCAGGCTGACCCCTTTCGTCTGGACGGTAAAGTGGCTCTGGTGACGGGCGGAGCGCGCGGGATTGGCGAAGCCACGGTGCGTTTGTTCGCCCAGGCCGGCGCGGACGTGCTGATCATGGACATTGACCGAGCCCGGGCCGAAGCGCTGGCTGCCGAGCTGCCGCGGGCGCGTGCCCTTGTCTGCGACATCACTTCCGAGGATCAGGTGGCCGCCGCCATGACCCAGCTCGATCGTCTCGACGTGCTGGTCAACAACGCCGGCATCGGGCTGGTGGGCAGCATCGAGCAAACCTCGCTGGAGGACTTCCGGCGTCTGTTCCGGGTCAACGTGGAGGGAATGTTTCTAGTCACGCGGGCCGCGCTGCCCCTATTACTCGCTGCGCACGGGGTCATCATCAACATCGGCTCGGTCGCGGGACTGGTCGGGGTCAAGCAGCGGTTCGCTTATTGCGCGACCAAAGGTGCGGTCGTGGCCATGACGCGGCAGCTCGCCGTGGACTATCCCACGCAACTGCGCGTCAATTGCATTTGCCCCGGCACGGTGGAGACGCCTTTTGTCGAGGATTACCTCGAGCGCTATCACAAACACGAGAAGGAAAAGGTGCGGGCGGAGTTGCGTGCGCGGCAGCCCATGGGCAGGCTTGGACGTGCGGAGGAAATCGCCTGTCTGGCCCTCTACCTGGCCAGTGACGCCTCCGCCTTCATGACGGGGTCCATTATCACGATTGACGGCGGGTGGACCGCGGCCTGAAACCGGCCTCTAGGAGTCGCTGCGAATCTGCTCGGCGAGATACCGCTCGTAGCCCACCTCGCGGATCCGCCCGAGCTGCGTTTCGAACCAATCGGTGTGTTCTTCTTCGTCTTCCAGGATTTTCTCCAGCAGCTCGCGCGAACCGTGATCGCCCGCCTCCTGCGCCACCTGGATAGCCCGGTTGTACATGGCGACGGCTCCCTGTTCCAGCGCGAGGTCATTCTCGAGCTGCTCTCGCACGTTCTGGCCGATCTTGAGGGGCCCGTAGTCCGTCATCTTGGGCGCACCCTCGAGGAAGAGGATCCTCTCGATCAGCCATTCGGCGTGCTTCATCTCCTGGATGGACAACTTCCTCATCAGCTCGTAGAGGCGCCGGTGTCCCGCGCGGTTCTGCATTTCCGCATGGACGAAGTACTGGCTGATGGCGGTGAGTTCCTCGCTCAAGGCTTCGTTGAGGACGGCGATCACTTTTTCGTTTCCGCGCATGAGGACGCTCCTCGGTTGGATCTTCCTTACCCAGTATAGGAGATCGCGATCCCGGCAAACCGGTCGCAAAAATTACTTGATCCGTTCGTCGCGCTCGATCTTGCCGTCCCGGATGTGAATGACGCGGTGGGCGTGCATGGCGATGTCGTGCTCGTGGGTGACGAGCACGATGGTGTTGCCCTGCTGGTGCAGGCGTGCGAAGATCCCCATGATTTCGTTGCCGGTGGCGGTGTCCAGGTTCCCGGTCGGCTCGTCGGCCAGAATGATGGAAGGGTTGTTGACCAGGGCGCGGGCGATGGCGACGCGCTGGCGCTGGCCGCCCGAGAGTTCGCTCGGTTTGTGGTACATGCGATCTTCCAAATCCACCTGGCGCAGTGCTTCCATGGCCCGTTTGATACGAACTTCTTTGGGCAGGCCGGCGTAAATGAGAGGCAGCTCGACGTTGTGCAGGGCGGTGGCGCGAGGCAGGAGGTTGAAGGTCTGGAACACGAAGCCGATCTCCTTGTTGCGGATGCGGGCCAGCTCGTCATCGCTCAGATCGCTGACCAGTCGCCCGTTGATGTAGTAGCGTCCGCTGGTGGGCGTGTCCAGGCATCCGATCAGGTTCATGAGCGTGGATTTGCCGGAGCCCGAGGGACCCATGATGGCGACATATTCTCCCTTGCGGATCTCCAGGTCCACGCCGCGGACAGCGTGAATCTCCACCTCGCCCATCAGGTACGTCTTCCAGAGGTCGAACGTGCGGATCACGATGTTTTCGCGCCGCAACTGCTCGCCGATGTCGTCGGTAACCTGGCGTTCTGCCACTCGCGCCATATTGCTCTTCCTCCCTGTGCGACTCCCGGGTGGATGAAAAAGGACCTGCTCAGGTCTGTTCCGTCCGGACCGGCGCCTTGTTGTCCACCTTGACGCGGGCGTGGTTGCGTATGGTCCGGATCACCCGGTAGCTGCCGGTGATGATCTCTTCTCCTTCTTTCAAGCCGCTGATGACCTCGATGTCGGTCGCGCCCGTGATCCCTGTCTCGACCTTGCGAAAGACCGCCCGGTCACCTTGGATCACGAACACGCCCTGGATTTCCTCTTTGCGCGCTTTTTCGGCCGCAGGGTCGGTCTTTGCCGCCGCCTGCACACCACCCTTGGGCGGCTCCTCCAAGTCGCCGCGCTGGCGCACGGTCAGCGCCTGGATCGGAATAGTAAGGACGTTTTTACGTACCGCGGTGGTTATCTTGGCGGTGCAGGACAGGCCGGGGCGGATCTCCTCCGGGGGATTGTCCAGGGCGATCACGACCTTGAAATCCTTGGCTTCCTGGCTGGAAATGGCGCTCTGGGAGGCGGCCAGGCCGGTCGAGCGCAGGATCGCGGTGTTGCCGATCTCGATGACCCGGCCCTTGAAGACGCGGTTAGGAATCGCGTCAATGGTCACATCCGCGGGTTGGCCGAGCTTCACGTTCACGATGTCGGTCTCGTCCACTTTCACCTCGGCCGTGATCAGCGACATGTCCGCGATCGTCATGATCAGGCTGGCCGGTGAGTTCTGGATGCCCGGGACCACGGTTTCGCCCACCCGGACGGGCAGGTTGGTGACCACGCCGTCCAGCGGGGCCACCGCGTAAGTTCGCTGCAATACATCGCTGGCTCGCCGCAAGTTGGCCTGGGCCAGGGCTACGCGCTTTTGCGCCGCGGCCAACTGGGAGGCTACTTGCGCGCGCTGGGCTCGCACCTGGGCCAGCCGGGCCTCGGCCTCACGCAGAGCCGCCTGGCGCGCGTCCAGCTCGATCCGACGCTGGTCGTATTCCTGGCGGGAGATCAGGCGTTCCTCCCATAGCTTTTGCGCGCGTTCGAAGTTGATTCGCGCCTGCTCCAGTTCCGCCTTGGTCCGATCCAGGGTGGCCTGTGCAGTCGCCAGATTTTCGTCCGCCACGCGCAGGGCTGCTTCCGCGGCCGCCGATTCGGCCTCGGCTTGGCTCAGTGCGGCGCGCTGCGCCTGGACCTCGGCTTCGGGCTGGACCGATTCGAGCCGGGCCAGCAACTGGCCCTTGCGCACGCGGTCNCCCTCTTTGACCAGAATNTCCGTGATGCGCGACGGAGCCATGGCGTTGGTGCCGATNTTAATGTAGTTGCGAGGTTTGATCTCGCCCGAGGCCGTGACCACNGAAACCAGATCCTGCCGGATGACCCGGCCCGTTTGCACGGTAANGACGCCGCGCTGATTATACTTGACGCCGCCGTAGACCCCGCCGGCAATCAGGATCGCTGCCAGGATGCCTNTCCAGATCTTCCATTTGCGCTTCACGCACCACTCCTCAATCAGTCAAGACGATCCTCCGAAGTGGCTTGTTCCCTTCCCGTACGCCAGACTGAAGCCGGGGCCTGCCGCCTCCCTGACCGAAAATCGGGGTCGAATTTCATCATAACACCTTCTTAATTCAGCCGCCCCCTTCGTCGCCAACAGCCGCAGCGGGTGCGGTCGGTCGGATATCATGAAGAGATGTCGGTTTCGTGCGGTCCAGTAGCCGATGCGCAATCTCTCCAGGAGATCGAGCAGCAGTACCTCATCCAGACCTACCGCAGGTTCCCTCTGGTGGTGCGCCGCGGCAAAGGTTGCTGGCTGTACGACGCCGCGGGCAAGCGCTACCTGGACCTGATCGCCGGCATCGGGGTTAACGCGCTGGGCCACGCCCATCCCCGGATCCTGCGCGTGATCCGGGAACAGGCAGGCCTGCTGATCCACTGTTCGAACCTTTATTACCACGACTACCAGGCCCCTCTGGCGCGCCGGCTCGCCGAGATCAGCGGCTTGCAGCGCTGCTTTTTCAGCAACTCGGGCACCGAGGCTGTAGAAGGCGCCCTCAAGATCGCCCGGTCTTATGGACGCCGCCGCAGTCCCGAAAAATACGAAATCGTCGCCCTGGAAAACTCCTTCCACGGGCGGAGTTTTGGCGCTCTTTCGATCACCGGCCAGCCGAAGTATCGCCTGGACTTCGAACCGCTGCTGCCTGGGGTCCGTTTCGTCCCCCGCAATGACGTGACGGCTTTGGAACAAGCCGTCGGCCCGCAAACGGCTGCCATCGTGCTGGAATGGATCCAGGGCGAGGGCGGCATCCATCCTGTGGACGTGAACTTCGCCCGCCGTGCGCGCGAGCTGGCCGATCAGCACGATGCGCTGCTGATCTTCGACGAGATCCAGTGCGGCCTGGGGCGCACCGGGCGGTACTTCGCATACCAGCTTGCCGAACCGCCCGTGCTGCCTGACGTCACCGTGGTGGCCAAGCCGCTGGCCTGCGGCCTTCCTCTCGGCGCCATCATCGCCAACGACAGGGCCGCCGCTGCGCTCGGTCCCGGCATGCACGGCTCCACCTTCGGCGGCGGGGCGCTGGCTTGCCGCGTCGCGCTGGAGTTCCTGGACATTCTCCCCGAGCTGCTGCCTGCCATTCACCAGACTGGCAGCGCCTTCCGCGTCCAGCTCACCGAAATGGCCCGCCACTTCCCCTTCATCCGTGAAGTCCGCGGCTTCGGCCTGATGATCGGCATCGAGCTCGACCTGCCTGGCAAGAGCATCGTGGAAGACGCCCTCGCCGAAGGCCTGCTGATCAATTGCACCAGCGAGAACGTGATCCGCCTTCTGCCGCCCTACATCATCACCGATCCCGAAGTGGACCGCGCCATCAAGATCCTGACCAAGGTCTTCAAGAAGGTCAAGTACCCGCCCGACAGCGCCTGAGCCGCCTGGAATACCATAGGGCGGGAGGCGCGCATGGCAATCCTTCCGGCAAGCGAGATCCTGGCCCGCCTGGGGATCGAGCCCGTCAATTCCGGCGCTTGTTACGGCCCGTGGATCGAGCAACCCGCCGGCGGCGAACTGATCTCATACAGCCCCAATGACGGCTCTCCGATCGCCGCCGTGAGGATGGCCTCGGCCGAGGATTACGAGCGGGTGGTGGCTTCAGCGGTTGAGGTCTTCGAGCGCTGGCGTATGTTCCCGGCGCCCAAACGAGGCGAAATCGTGCGCCAAATCGGCGATGAGCTGCGCCGGGCCAAGGACGATCTGGGAGCGCTGGTCAGCCTCGAGATGGGCAAGATCCTGGCCGAGGGCCGCGGCGAGGTCCAGGAGATGATTGACATGGCCGACTTTGCGGTGGGCCTTTCGCGGCAGCTCTACGGCGTCACCATGACCAGCGAACGCCCGCGCCATCGCATGTACGAGCAATGGCATCCGCTGGGAGTGGTGGGCGTGATCACCGCGTTCAACTTTCCGGTGGCGGTGTGGGCTTGGAACGCCCTGATCGCTGCGGTTTGCGGCGATTGCGTCGTCTGGAAGCCTTCCTCGGAAACCCCGCTCACTGCCATCGCTGTGCAGAAGATCGTCAACCGCGTGCTCGAACGCAACGACTGGCTGGGCGTGTTCAATCTCGTCATCGGGCGCGGCAGCGAAGTGGGGGAACGCCTGCTCGCCGACCGCCGCATCCCGCTCATCAGCGCCACCGGCTCCTGCGCCATGGGGCGACGCGTGGCGGAAGTGGTGGGACGGCGGCTCGGTCGCACGATTCTGGAGCTGGGCGGCAACAATGGCGTCATCATCATGGAAGACGCGGATCTGGATCTGGCTTTGCGCGCCGTCCTGTTCGGGGCCATCGGCACGGCGGGCCAGCGTTGCACCACGATCCGACGGCTGTTCCTGCAACGCAGCATCGCTGCCCGGTTCACGGAATCGCTCATCGCGGCTTACCGCCAGATCCGCATCGGGCACGCACTGGATGAGAGGACGCTGATGGGTCCGCTGGTCAACCGGCAGGCCGTGGCTGACATGATGGCGGGCATCGAGCGCGCCCGGGGTGAAGGCGGCGAGCTGCTCTACGGCGGTCGTCCGCTGGATTTGCCCGGCGCTTGCTACGTGCAGCCCGCGCTCATCCGTGCCCGGCCCGACATGCCCATCCTGCGCGAGGAACTGTTCGCGCCCGTGCTCTATCTGATCGAATTCGACGACTTGGAGCAAGCCATTCGCTGGCACAACGATGTTCCGCAGGGCCTCTCTTCCGCCATCTTCACGCGCAATTTGATTGCGGCGGAGACCTTCCTGAGCCCCTGCGGCAGCGATTGCGGCATCGCCAACGTCAACATCGGCACCAGCGGTGCGGAAATCGGCGGCGCCTTCGGCGGCGAGAAGGACACGGGAGGCGGGCGCGAGGCGGGCAGCGACGCTTGGAAAGCGTACATGCGCCGCCAGACGGTCACTATCAACTGGTCTTCCGAATTGCCTTTGGCGCAAGGGATCCGGTTCGAGTTGTGAGGACCTTCATGCGGGCGCGTGCGGTCGCCTGGCTCGCGCTGCTGGCCTCAGGGACTCCCGGTCTCGCGGGATGGCGACTCGCCGCTTACCTGGGCGGCGCCGCCAGTCACAACAGCAGGCTTGCCATCGAACAGCCGGCGCGCGCTACCAGCCTCGAGCTTCGCGGGGTATCCTGGCAGGGCCGTTCCTTCGAGCCGCCGCTTTATTATGGATACCGGCTCGGTTACTTCTTCGGACCCTTCGGCCTGGAGGCGGAGTTCATTCACCAGAAAATTTATGCGCGCCCGGAACGCCTGGTCGAGGCGCGGGGGACGCTGGACGGCCAGCCCATCGAGGGGCGTCTGCCCTTCAACGCCGTGATCGAGCAATTCTCCATTTCTCACGGCTTGAACATGCTGCTCGCCAATGTGGCGTGGGAACGGCGGCTCACGGAACGAACTTTACTGCAACTTCGTTTCGGCGCGGGGCCCACGATTCCGCACCCGGAAAGCAGCATTCGCGGGGAGAGTCGCCAAGGCTATGAACTCGGACGGCCCGCCGTCCAGGCGGCTGCTGCTTTGGAGTTCCGCCTGTGGCGCGGCCTGCACGCCCTGGGCGAGTACAAATTCACCCGCACGCGGCAGGAGGTAAGCGTGGTGGCGGGCCGGGCGGAGGCGCTGGTGCGCAGCCACCACGGGGTTTTCGGCATCGGGTTGCGATTTTGATCGAGGAGGCTTCATGACTGCGGGAATTCGTTGTGCGTTCCTGTTGCCGTTGGCTGCGATGGCGCTCGCCGCGCCCGCCGGCCTCACGCTCATCGAAAAAGGACGTTCTCCCTACACGATCGTCGTGGCGCAGGACGCCTCGCCCTCGGAGCGACGCGGCGCCCAGGAGCTGCAACGCTTCCTGGAGGAAATGTCCGGCGCCCGGCTTCCGATCGTCACGGACCAGGCGCGCCCTCGCGGCCCGTGGATCCTGGTCGGTCGCAGTCGCACGCTCGACCGGCTGGGCGTGCGCGCCAACTGGGACGCGCTGGGACCCGAAGGCTTTCTGCTCCGCACCGCCGGGCGCAACCTGATNATCGCCGGCGGCCGGCAGCGCGGCACCATGTACGGCGTCTACGTTTTTCTGGAAANACTCGGATGCCGCTGGTTTACNNCCGAAGTAAGTCGGATTCCGAAGTTACCCACCGTGCGCATTCCGCCGCTCAACGAGATCGGAAAGCCTTCTTTCGAGTATCGCGAGCCTTTCTTTTATGAGGCTTTCGACAAGGATTGGGCGGCGCGCAACCGCATGAACGGGCATTTTCTCAAGCTCGATGAGAGCACCGGCGGCAAGGTTCAGTATTACCCGTTCGTGCATACTTTCTACGAGTTACTTCCACCCGAGAAGTACTTCCGCGATCACCCCGAATATTACTCGCTCATTGCCGGCAAGCGGCGCGCCGAGCGAGGCCAGCTCTGCCTGACCAACCCCGACGTGCTCCGTCTGGCTACCGAGACCGTGCTGCGCTGGATCCGCGAGCATCCCGAGGCCACCATCTTCTCGGTCTCGCAGAACGACTGGACGGGCTGGTGTGAGTGCGACAACTGCCGCCGCGTGGAAGAAGAGGAGGGCGGCGCTCACTCCGGTCCCGTGCTGCGCTTTGTCAACGCTCTGGCGGCCGAAGTGGAAAAGCACTATCCCGACAAACTCATTGACACGCTGGCCTACTGGTACACCGAGGAGCCTCCCGCGCGCGTGCGTCCGCGCCGTAACGTGCGCGTGCGCCTCTGTCCCATCCGGGCCTGCGAGGCGCATCCTTACGAGAGCTGCGACCGCAACGCGTATTTCATGAGGCGGCTGAAGGCCTGGTCCCAGATCACGAACCAGCTCTACATCTGGCACTACAACACGAACTTCGCCCACTATCTGATGCCGTTCCCCGACTTCGACGAGCTGATCGCGGATATCCCGATGTATCACCGGCACGGCGTGGTGGGCTTGTTCATGGAAGGAGACTACGCTCCGGGTGGAGGCGGGGAAATGGCCGAGCTGCGCTCCTATGTTATGGCGCGGCTGATGTGGGACGTCAAGACGGACGCTCGGCAGGCCATGCAGGAGTTCATCGAAGGAGTTTATGGCCGCGCGGCGCCGCGCATCGCCGAGTATCTCGAGCTGCTGCACCGGCAGGTCCGCTTCCCGCCCCAGGGTCGCGGTCATCATTTGTGGATTTACCAGGGTCCGACCGCTCCGTATCTCGAGGCCGATTTCCTCCAGCGCGCCCGCGAACTGCTCACGCGCGCCGAACAGGAAGCTGAAAACGACGCTGTGCGCCGCCGCGTGCGCAAGGTGCGTCTCTCCATTGACTACGTGGAGCTGATGCGCTCGATGGCGTTTGAGATCCGCGAGGGCTGGTATCAGATGCCGCCGGCTGCGCGGACTGAAGTGACCAGCCGCTTCCCCGAGTTTCTCCGCGAAGTCCGCAGCTTCGGCATCCAGCAATTGCACGAAGGACGCGGTCTGGAGTACGACGAAAAGGAGTTCGAGCGCCGCCTGCGCCGTTACGGCGTCTTCACGCTGGAAAACGAGACGCTGCGCGTGGCGGTAGTGCCCGGCCTGAACGGGCGCATCGTGCAGCTCGTGCACAAGCCCAGCGGCACGGATGTGCTTCGACGGCCCGACCCGGGCGATGCCGGCTATCCGAACGTCAGCGGCCTCTTCGTCTCGGTGCATCCCGACTACCAGGCCCGCGCGTGGGACGTGGACTGGCAAGTGTGGAACGCTGCCCCGGACCGGTTAGAAATGGGCGGCGCCTGCGCCAACGGATTGAAGCTCGTGCGCCTCATCAGTCTGTCCGGCGGCGAGGTGCGGACGCAGACCGAGGTCGTCAACGAGGGATCGGCGCCCGTCCAGGTCGCCTTGCAGAGCCGGGCCGATTATGCGGCCGGACCCGTCACCGACCCGCGCCTGGCCGTGAGTTACCGCAGCCGGGACGGCCGGGCGGTCAATCGCACGCTGTTCGAGCCCGGCGAGGAGACGCGCCGCGGGGAGCCGCTGGATGGCGGCGCCTGCCCTGACAGCGCATGGCGCGCGTTTCACCGCGCCGGCGGCCCCGCGCTGCTCAACCGCTTCCCGAACTCGCAGGTGCAGCGCGCCGTGCTGGACTGGACCGTACAAGGCGAAAACCGCATCGGTCTGGTCTTGTGGACTCCCGAACGCACCCTCAAGCCGCGTGAGAGCCTGCGGCTGGAAGCGGTTTACGCCGTGGAGTAATCCTCCGGCCGGTGCTCCTGCGCGTAGCGCGTCATGGCGCGCATGTTCTCGTGCGGCGTGTCGCGCACGACCTCGCAGCCTGCACCGACGATGAAGCGTGGTCCGGCTTCGCGGTGACACCGAGCGACAGCCTGCCAGACGGTTTCCGGCGTGCCATTGCGCAGCACGCCCACCGGCTCGATGTTGCCCAGCAGGATCTGATCGGGTCCCATCACGCGACGCGCCTCTTCCAGCGGCGCCACGAAATCCAGGTCCACGATGTCCGCGCCCAGCCTTCCCATGCCTTCGAACAGCTTGCGCGTGCGCCCGCAGATGTGGAGCCGCACCAGCCCGCCCATGGCGTGCAGGCCGTCCACCAGCTTCTTTTCGTACGGCCAGACGAACTCGTAGTAGATCCTGGGACCGACTAGCGAGGCGGCCGCGTCGCCCACGCCCATGATGTCGGCCCCGGCCTGGAACTGGGCGCGTGCGAACTCCAGCTCCATCGTCACGCAGAATTCAAACAGATCGCGCACGAAGCCCGGATCATCCAGGAAGTCGAGCATCAGCGTGTTGATCCCCCGTAGGTCGGCGGCCATGGCGCAGGGCCCCTCGATCCAGCCCTCCACGAGCTTTTCTGCCCCGATCCGTTCTTTGAGCAACGCCACGCCGCGCACGCGGTCCGTCATGCGGCCGCCGCCGTAGGGATCGGGCAGGCGCAGGCGGGCCAGAGTCCGTTTGTCGGTGAGCAAAGCGCGGGATTCGACGATCGCGGGGGGCTGGTCGTCAAACCACTCGATGGCGCCGCCCAGATCCGCGGTTTCGCGCGCGGGATCCGAAATGACCGAAACATGATCGAACCCGAATGTTTCGGCTACGCGGATCTGCGCTTCCGCCAGCACGCGGTGATCGCTGACGTAGTCCCGGTAGCGTACGCCCGCCAGATCGGCGGCAAACATCATGGTGATGGGCATCAGCGGCAGGTGGTCTACGGGCTGGCCCGCCAGGTGAGCCAGGATGCGTTCACGCCCCGTCATAACGGCTCCACTCCTACGATGTCCTCGTCATAGGTTGCCACGATGCGGTGGCCCGGCGGCACTTGCAGGAAATCCTCGTCCCACGGCCCGTCCACTAGCCGTCGGACCAGGCTCAGATCGCCCGAGAGCTTCTCGAATTCCCAACCCCGGCTCTCGGCTTCGCGCCGCGCGGCTTCCTCGAAGCGCCCGTCCGGCTCCAGACCCGTTTCGATAAAGGCAATGCGGCGGTAATGGCGCGTCCAACCGCCCAGCTCCTCCATCAAATAACGGGCGTTGTCTTCACCGTAGCGCGACGCCAGCTCCTCGAAGCTTTGCCGCAGGCCGAGTTTCTCCTGGATGGAAAGCTGGGGAAGATCGCGCCCGCGCTCGATCCATCCGGTGGTCAGGAAGTAAGTGCCAGGCCGGCTGCGAAAGTAATCCATGTAACGCTGGCGGCTGCCGAGAAAAAGCGTAATGCAGTCGTGAGCGCGGGGCACGATGAGCGGCAGCGAGCGCGCCGTCAACCCGGCCAGGCCCATCCCGCACAGCGCGTAGCCGAGGAGCACGGCCTCGTAGCGCGAGGCATCCGTGCGGTCAATCGCCTCTTGCAGGCGGGCGTGCATGGGCGCCGCGCCCAGATCGTGGAGGCCCTTGGGCAGAAACTCCACGTCCACCTGATGGATCGAGTGCGCCACCGCCCAGCACAGTTCGCGGTACAGGATCTCGCAGCCGATCAGGCGCAGGCGCATCGCAGCTCGGAGGTCGCGGTTTCAGTCCATGTGAAAAACTTCCTCCATTTCCGCCCACCATTCGCCCGGTTTGCGACTTTCCAGAGGCCTTTGCATGGGCTTCACGTAAGCCCACCATTCCTGCGTTTTCGGATCGGCCGCCATCCGGGCCATGTCGGCCTCGAAGTCCTCGCCCACGTACTCGAAATAGCTGAACAGGTAACCGTCTTTGTAGAAAATCGAGTAATTGCGGATGTTACATTTGCGGATCATGTCGAGAACTTCGGGCCAGGGGTTGGCGTGGCAGGCCTTGTATTCTTCCAGTCGCGCCGGATCCAGACCGATAACCATCCCGTAACGTCGCATGGAAGCAGTATAGCCTTCAGACGGGCAGCTCGTCCGTCAGTTCGGCCACTCGCACTGCGCGACGCTCGGCGATGGAACGGTAACAGGCTTCCACCAGGGCGATGGTGCGTAGGTTATCGCGTCCGTGGATGCTGGGCTGGCGCCCGGTGGCCAGGCTGTCGAGCAGTTCACCCATGGTTCCGGCGAAGGCGTCCGGGAACCAGGCCTCCGGCCAGCGTGGCGAGAACCAGACGCGGGGTTGGGACCGCAGGGTGAAATCTATGGTGCTGGGCACGACGTTGGGCCAGGCCGGCCATCCGATGGCCCCGCGGGCCATGCCTTCGGTCCCTTCCACGCGCCAGCGCACGTAATTATCGGCCGCCGCGCCTTCCAGTACGGGACCGGCATATACGTCGTCCCAGGCCGCCGCGCGCAGCCCGCTGGCGTATTCGAGCACGTACAGTACGATGCCGTCGGTGTGGGCAAAATCCGCCCGCGGGTCAGTACGCGCGCTGGCGTACACGCTCTCCGGTTCGCCGAACAGGAAGCGGAACGCATCCAGATGATGGATGCTCATCACGGGCACCGTCAGCCGGTCGGAGCGGCGCTTCCAGCCCGCGTACCTGCGCGGCGAACGCATCTCGATGGTGGCCAGCACCGGCTCGCCCAGCCAGCCACGGGCCAGCAACGTGCGCAACGCGCGGATCGAAGGATCCCAGCGCATGTTCTGATTGACCCCCAGCACGATGCCCGCGCGCTCGCACCACTCCACGATTTCGAGGGCCTCGGCGTAATGAAGCGCCAGCGGCTTCTGCGCCAGGATCCCGCGAATGCGGCGCCCGCGTTCGACCACCTGGCGCACCACCGCCAGTTGCTGGTCTGGCGGCACAGCGATGTCCAGCACCTCGACTTCGGGATCCGCCAGCAGTTCCTCCAGCGTTGCGCAGACTTTCGGAACCCCGCGCAGGCGCGCCGTCTCGCGCGCCCGTTCCAGATCCAAGTCGGTGATCGCAACCACGCGGTAGCCGGCCTTGCGATACGCCGCCAGGTGAAGGTCACGCACGACGAATCCTGCGCCCACGATGCCGATGCCGTAATCGCTGCGGGCCGGCGGCCTGGCCGCGTGCTCCAGATCGAAGTTGATCTCCATACGCCGGGCATGATACAACAGCGTGCGAACATGAGCGTGCTGGGATCCTCTCTTACCCGACGCGAATTCCTGGGCGGCCTCGCTGCCGCAACCGTGTCAGCTTCTGCGCCGCGACCCAATTTCGTGATCGTACTCTGCGACGATCTGGGCTACGGGGATCTGGGCTGCTACGGCAGTCGCCGTATCCAGACCCCGAACCTGGATCGCTTCGCTTCCCAGGGCGTGCGCTTCACGGATTGCTACGCCGCCGCGCCCGTTTGCTCGCCCTCGCGCGCCGCCATGCTGACCGGCTTGATCCCGGATCGCGTGGGCGTCTACAACTGGATCCCCGCCGGCAATCCCATGCATCTGGGACGCGACCGGGTCACGTTCGCCCAAATCCTCAAGCGCCTGGGCTACGCCACCTGCCATACCGGCAAGTGGCACTGCAACGGCAAGTTCAACTCGCCCGAACAGCCGCAACCCTCCGATCATGGCTTCGACCACTGGTTTTCGACCCAGAACAACGCCGCGCCCAGCCACGCCGACCCCGTCAACTTCGTTCGCAACGGCAAACCCGTCGGTCTGCTGAAGGGCAATTCGAGCACCCTGATCGTCAGCGAAGCCATCGAGTGGCTCAAACGCTTGCCCGCCGGCCAGCCGTTCTGCCTTTTCGTTTGCTTCCACGCGCCGCACGAGCCGATCGCAGCCGATGAAGAGTTCCTGCGCCTGTACCCTTCGGTTCGCGAAAAGGGGGAAGCGCTTTACTACGCCAACGTCACGCAGATGGACCACGAGTTCGGGCGGCTGATTCGCTACCTGGATGAGTCCGGCCTCGGGGATCGCACGCTGGTCTTCTTCACCAGCGACAACGGTCCGGAGACGCTGAATCGCTACAAGGGAGCGTGGCGTTCCTATGGCTCACCCGGCCCCTTCCGCGGCATGAAGCTTCATATGTACGAGGGAGGCATTCGGGTTCCCGGGATTCTGCGCTGGCCCGGACGCGCCCGCGCCGGCGCCACGGTCTCCGAGCCGATCTCGGGCGTGGACGTACTGCCCACGCTTTGCGCCGCTGCCGGCGCCCAGCCGCCCGCGCGCCTCGATGGAGTCAACATCCTCCCCTTGCTGGAAGGCAAGAAGGTCAGACGACGGGTTCCGCTGTACTGGCACTACTACAATGCGCTGAGCCGTCCCAAAGCCGCCCTGCGCGACGGTCCGTGGAAGATCCTCGGCATTCCCGATCGCGCCTCCCCTCGGGCTGCCGGAGGCGCTTTCGATCCGCAGCAGGACATGCCCTTCATCAAAGAAGCCCGGCTGGTGGAGTTCGAGCTGTACAACCTGGCCGAGGATCCCGCGGAAAGCAAGGACCTCGCGGCGAAGAACCCGCCCGTGCTGCGCTCGCTGCGGGAGCGGCTCGTCGCGCTTTACCGCGAGATCCAGGCAGAATCCCCGGTCTGGACGTAGCTCGTCCTCCGGCGCCCGAAAGGCTCAGGCGCGTGCCGCCAGTTCCAGCGTGGCGGGCGGCGGCGAGGCCGCGGCCGGCGTGGGCAGGCGCACCGAGACCAGTTTGGAGACGCCCGGCTCCTGCATGGTTACGCCGTAGAGGACATCGGCCGCCTCCATGGTCCGCTTGGTGTGGGTGATCACGATGAATTGCGTCTGCGCCGACATTTCGCGCAGGATGCGCATGAGGCGGTCAATGTTGGGATCGTCCAGCGGCGCATCCACCTCGTCCAGCACGCAGAACGGGCTGGGCTGGTACTTGAAGATGGCCAGCAGCAGGGCCAGCGCCGTGAGCGCCTTTTCGCCGCCCGAGAGCAACAGCACGTTCTGAAGCCGCTTGCCGGGCGGCGAGGCGACGATGTCAATGCCGGACTCGGCCAGATTCTCGGGGTCGGTGAGCCGCATCTCGGCCGAGCCGCCGCCGAACAGCCGCTGGAACATTTCCCCGAAATTTTGATTGATTGCGGAGAAGGCTTCCTGGAAGCGCTTTCGCGTCTCGGCGTCAATTTCGCGGATGGCCTGCTCGGTGTCGCGAATGGAATCCAGCAGATCCTGCCGCTGCGCGTTGAGGAAGTTGTAACGCTGCTCGGTCTCCTTGAATTCTTCGAGCGCCTGCGGGTTCACCGGCCCCAGGGCTTCGATCCGCTCCCTGAGTTCCTGGTACTTCTGCTCGGCGGCCGCCAGTTCCTCTTCGTCCGGGATGGTCGCCTCGGCGGCGCTGAGCTCCGCGGCAGGCACGCCCAGCTCCTTGCGGCTGGTTTCGTCCAGATAGCGCAAATCGGCCTGGCGCCGGACCAGCTCCAGCTCGATCCGGGATCGCTGCTCCTGGGCCGCTTGCAGTTCCGTCCGCAAACTCCGTAGCTCCTCGGCCAACGCCAGCATTTCATCGCGCCGGCGGACTTCTTCGGCCTCCAGTTGCGCGACGCGTTCCTGGCAGGAGGCCAGCTCGGACCGCAGCGCTTCTTGCTGGTCGAGCAGTCTTGCGTTCGACTCGGCGAGCCGCGCCTTCTCTTGCTCCAGGCGCGAGAGCTCGCGCGAAAGTTCCGCACGCCGCGCTTCACTCTGTCGGTGTTCGGCTTCCAGACGGTTCAGCGCGGCAGCGTGGGCGCGGCGCCGTTCCTCGACGCCGGCCAGTTCGACGCGCACCGCAGAGTGTTCTTCCGCGCTGCGGGCGGCCAGCGATTTCAGTTCTTCCCACCGCCGCCGCAAATTCGCGAGCTCCTGCTCGCGCTGCTCGCGCACCCGCTCCTTTTCGGCGATGGCTTCCAGATTGCACTCGCGTTGCGCCTGGAGCTGTTGTTTTTCGTTGGCCAGACGCTCGCTTTCCATCCGCGCCACCGAAAGCCGCGTGCGCACCCGATGGAGATCCTCGGCCAGCTTGCGCCGTTCGTGCTCCAGTGTGACGTTTTCTTTTTCGAGGCCTTGCTGCGCGGCGCGCACGGCTTCCAGCTCCTGCTCCAGAGCGGCGATTTCCTTTTCCAGTTGCTCGCGCCGCGACGCAACCGCCGCCAGCTCCTGTTCACGCGCCTGAGCCAGAGTGCGCAACTCCCGGAGTTCACGCTTGAGCGCCAGCGGCCCGCCGGCCGACTTGCGTCCCCCGCTCAGCGCCTGACCGTGATAGCAGACGCCGTCCGGCAGCAGGAAATACAGCGCAGGGTGCGCCGCCGCCAGTTCGCGCGCCGTCTTTTCATCGCTCACCAGGCGGCATGCATTGATGCGAGGCAGCGAGTCCAGCAGAGCTTCGCCTAGCGAGCCGTTCAGCCGCAGAACGTCGCGCAAGGAGGGAAGCTGGTCGCCGGGCTCGGGCTGCGGGCGGGTTGCCGCGCCAGGATCCCGCGGTTCGGGTCGCACCAGGAACGTGGCCCGGCCGTCCCCGAGCGTGCGCAGCAATTCGAGGCCACGCTCGGCCTGATCCCAGCAGTCCACGACCACGTACTCGAGCTCGTCGTGGAGGAACTCTTCGGCCGCTTTCTCCCAGGCCGGGTCCACTTCGAGGAAATCGGCCAGCACGCCCAGCGGCGAGAAGTTCTGGCCCTGACCCCGCTCCACGGCAGTGAACAGGCGCTTGACGGCCTCGGTGGTGTAGGCGCGGTGGGAGAGAATTTCTTCCAGCGAGTCGCGACGCGCGCGCACGCGCGAGAGCTCGGCCCGCAGCGCATCCTGCTGCCGGCGCGCTTCCTCGGCCTGCCGGCGCGCCTCGGCCAGAGCCTGCTCGACGCCGCGGCGCCGTTCCCGCAACTCCTCGAGCTGCTGCTGTCGCTCCTGGGCCTTTGCCGCCAGTTCGCGCTCGCTCTGCTCGAGCCACTCCAGATCCGACAGAGCCGACTGCTCTTCCTTGCCGGCGCGGGCCGCGTCCCGCTCGATAGCGGCCAGGTGTTCGTCCATCTGGGCGAGCTGGTTGCGCAGCGCGGCGGCCTCGCCCATGAGCCGCAGGACCGCCTGCCGTGCGGATTCGATGGCGCGCTCGACTTCGGTCAGTTTGCGCTCCAGCTCGGAACGCTCGCGTGCCTTGCTCTCGACCTTCTGGCGGAGCGCAGTCTCTTCCTGCTCGAGCGCAACCAGCGCGGACCGTTGCGCGGCCAGCTCGGAGGCCAGCTCCTGGCAGCGAACCTGCAACTGCTCGGCTTCCGCAGCGCCGCGCTGGAGGCGATCTTCGATCGTCGCAGCCTGTTTACTTGCGGAGTCGAGCTGGCCCGAGACCCGTTCCGCCGTCACTTGCAATTCGGCCAGGCGTTGCCGCGCCTGGAGCAGCTCGGATTCCAGGCCGAAGACCGTCTGCTGCGCGGCCTCGTGGGAACGCTCCTTTTCGGCTACCTGCTTGCCCAGGGATTCCAGTTGGCTCGTGGCGAGGCTCAGATCCACGGCGATGCGGGCCGCCTCACGCTCGAGCAGGCGATGACGGGCTGCCAGCACGAGGCGAAGCTGTGCGCACATTTGCGCCTTCAGGTCTTCGTAGCGGCGGGCTTTCGCGGCTTGCCGTTTCAGCGAGTTCATCTGCCGCCCGACTTCTTCGAGGATGTCGAAGACCCGCTCCAGGTTGTGCTTGGCGCCTTCCAGCCTGGCCTCGGCCAGGCGGCGCTTCGTCTTGTAGCGGCTGATGCCCGCGGCCTCCTCGATGACGAGGCGGCGGTCTTGCGGCTTGGAGCTCAGGATCTGGCCGATGCGTCCCTGCTCAATGATGGCGTAGGAATCGCCGCCCAGGCCGGTGCCCATGAAAAGATCCTGGATGTCGCGCAGCCGCGCAGGCCGGCCGTCAATGAGGTACTCGCTTTCCCCGGAGCGGAACAGGCGGCGCGTGACGGTGACTTGCTTGGGCTGCGAGCCGGCCTTCCCGTTCACCTGCTTGCCGTTGGGTTTGGCGGAAGCCAGCACCTGCTGCTCCGGGATGGCGGGCTCAGCCAGCGTCATGGTGACCTGAGCCAGGGAAACCGGCTTGCGCTCGCGCGTGCCCGCGAAGATGACGTCCTCCATGCGGGCGCCGCGCAGGCTTTTCGCCGATTGCTCGCCGAGAACCCACTGGATGGCGTCGGCCAGATTGGACTTGCCGCAGCCGTTGGGACCCACGATGGCGACGATGCCGGCACCGTCGAAGCGCAGTTCCGTGCGATCGGCGAAGGATTTGAAGCCCTGGAGTTCGATGCGTTTNAGTCTCAGCAAGTCTTTCCCACCTCGCTCAAAGAGTCCGGCCGCTGTGGCGGACGGGCATTTCGAAGGCGAAACGCCGCCCGCCGGGTCGCGCGGGAGCGGACCCGCTCGGGGGATGGTTCTATGTTAGCCGGTTGACGTTGGGTTTGTAAAGCGGGGCACGACATATGGGGCCGAATTTGTTTTTGGCCCCGGATGTTGGGTTCGCGGGCCCCTACGCCCGCTGCCGCAGCCTCGCCCAGTGCCGCGCCGCAGACCGCGGGTTCCACCACCGCACCCACTCCCGCAAGAAGCGCCATGGGTGCCGGCGATTGTGCCACAAGCCCATGGGCAGGCTCGCCAGCAGTTTCGTCACCGAAGGCCGCAGCGGCTCGAAAAACTGGTCCCGGTGGTCAATCAGGAAGGCCGTGTAGCAGTAGACCCACTCGAAAGGCGCACACCCGTAGTAACGCTTCACAAGGCGCAGCGCTTCTTGAAACGCTCGCTTGCGCTGACCGAGCGTTTTGTTGCTGCGCCGCATGCGCGAGGCAGCCAGCACGGCGTCAATCCGGTCCAGGCGAGCGAAGCGCGCAATGCGCATCCAGAGGTCGTAGTCGAAGGCGCACTCCAGATCGGGATCGAGCAGGCCTGCCTGAATGAAGACGCGGCGGCGCAGAAAACAGGCGGGCTGGCAGATGTAGCATTCGCAAGCCAGCGCCTCGGGATCGAAATCCCGGGTCGGATAACGGCCAATGACCTGGCCGTCTTCTGTGATCCAGTTCGCCTCCCCGTAGACCCCGCCTGCCTCCGGGTGCGCCATCAGGTACTCGACCGCGGTGCGCACCGCGCCCGGCATATACAGGTCATCGCCGTGCAAAAACGCGAAAATTTCTCCGCTGGTGAGCCGGAAGCCCCGATTCACGGCATCCGCGGCGCCGCGATCCCGGGCGGAAATTACCCGGATTCGGTCCGAATATTTGGCCAGAATTTCCAGCGTGCCGTCGGTAGAGCCGCCGTCCATGACCACATATTCGATGCGCGGGTAGTCCTGGTTCAGCACGCTTTGCACCGTCTCCTCGATGAAATCCGCCAGGTTATAGACGGGCGTGACGATGCTGACCAGCGGGTACTCACCCATGGCGGCTCGCTCATTGACGATTATGACAGGCCCGCCCGGCCTCTGCTGCACTCGCCTGTGCCGAGGTCGCGCGGGGCGCATACAAGCGGATACAATGTGAGTTCCCGGGGTCGCCCTCCGCGACCCGGGCGCGAGTACCACTCGATGAACACGCAAACCACATTCCTCGCCGGCGGGGTGATGGCCGCGGCTCTCACGCCCCGCCGACCCGCAGAGACCAAACCTGATCTGGGAGCCCTGTCGGAACTCGTGGATTTCCTCGCCGGTGCCGGCATCCAGGCCGTGGTCCTGATGGGCACCACCGGCGAATTCGTCCACTTTGATCTCGAAGAGCGCCGGCGCCTCGTCGAGCAGGCTGTGCGCAAAAGCCGTGTGCCGGTCATCGCCTCGGTGGCGCACGCCACTCTGGACGGCGCGCTCGCCCTGGCCCGCGCGGCGGCAGGCGCCGGCGTCGCGGGTCTGCTGATCATGCCGCCCTATTTCTTCCGTTACCGGCAACCGGAAATCAAGGAGTACCTGTTGCGGTTCGCCGCTGAACTGAAGGGCGCTGCCCCGGTTTACCTGTACAACATCCCGTTCTTCACCAACGAGCTGGCCGCTGAAACTGCCATCGAGTTGCTGGCCACCGGCTTGTTCGCCGGGATCAAGGATTCCAGCGGACGCTGGGATAATTTCGTTCGCCTGCGCGCCGCCCGCCAGCGTCATGGCTTCCGCCTGCTGGTCGGCAACGACGTGCTGTTTACGCCCGCCCGTGCCGCTGGCGCCGACGGCGTAATCTCCGGGTGTGCTTCCGCCATCCCGGAACTTCTGGTCGCGCTGGACCGCGCTATCGTAAATTCAGCGCCCGAGCGTCGCGAGAAGCTTGACGCACGGCTGCACGAGTTCATCGCCTGGGTGGACGGCTTCCCGGCGCCGGTGGGCATCCGCGAAGCGCTCAGTGCTCGAGGGCTGGATACGGGTCCGCATGCTGTGCCTCTTTCGGCGGAAGAACGGCGGCGGCTGGCCAACTTCCGCGACTGGTTCAAGGAGTGGCTCCCGCAGGTCTTGCGGGAATGTTCCGATGGCTGAGCGCCTGGCGGTGTGGCTGGCGGTGGCGACGGCGACGCTCGCCGCCCAGCTCTACCAGCCCGGCCCTCAGGTCCTGACGTTCTTGTCCGATGCCGACGACTCCGACCAACCCTACGCTCTCTACCTGCCCCGAAATTTCGACCCCGGCCGCAAGTGGCCGCTCGTGATCAGCTTGCACGGCGCCGGATCCAATCATCGCCTGAACCTGCGGCGCGTACTCGGGCGCGGCAATCTCCCTGGCGAGACCGATGCGGAGGCGACGCGCCGCTGGCCGCCGCTGCCCGACGTGGATTTCATCGTGGCCTCGCCGCTGGCGCGCGGGACCATGGGCTACCAAGGTCTGGCGGAGAAGGACGTCTACGACGTGCTGGCCGACGTTCAGCGGCGCTTCCCCGTGGACGAAGATCGCGTCTACCTGACCGGGCTGTCCATGGGGGGCGGCGGCGCTTTGCGGCTGGCATTGACCCGTCCCGACGTGTGGGCCGCCGTAGCTGCGGTCTGTCCCGTGGTGCCCCCCGAGCTGGAACACCTGGCCGGCAACGCGCTCAACCTGCCCGTGCGCCTGTTTCACGGCGAACTCGATCCCGTGGCGCCCGTAGCCGTCTCGCGCAAGTGGCATCGCCTGCTGCTCGATCTCGAGGTGCCCGCCGACTACATCGAGTATCCCGGCGTGCGTCACAACGCCTGGGATCGCGCTTATCAGAACGCGGCCGTTCTCGAATGGTTCAAACAATTCCGGCGCCAGCGTTTTCCTCNGCGCGTGCGCTTCGTTACCGACGCNTACCGGTACCGCTCGGCTTACTGGGTCGAGCTGGACGGGTTGACGCCGGGCGAAACCGCTTCTGTGGACGCACGCTTCACGGAAAACAACCGGCTGGAAATTCGGACCAGCGGCGTGGACGGCTTCACGCTGAAGCTCGAAGGCCATCCTGCATTTGTTTCATCCCGGCCGCTGGAGCTGAGCATTGACGGTCAGCGCGTCGCCGTCCCGCGCGAAACAACTCCTGCTTTCCGCAAGGTCAACGGTCGCTGGCAGCCAGGTCGCTACCAGCCTTCGCATGGCGAGAAACGTCCCGGTCTGGAAGGCCCGATCGGCGAAGCCATTGCCGGGCGGCATCTTTACGTGTACGGCACTGCGGCGGCGGGTTCGGCCGAGGAGATCGAGNCCCGGCGCCGCATGGCGGCNCAGGCCGCGGACTGGTCGTCGCCTCGCGGGCGGCTGCTNGTCTTCTTNCGCGTCNTGGCCGATACGGAGGTGACNGAGGCNGANCTGCGCTCGAGCCATCTGATCCTGTTTGGNAACCGCGAGACCAACCGCCTGATCGCACGCCTGGCNGACCNCTTGCCGCTGGAGCTCAACCCCGGCGCNCCCGATTACGGTCTCGTGTTCGTGGCGCCGGCGGGGGATCGGCTGGTNGTCGTCAATTCCGGCTTGCCCTTCTGGACCGGCGCCGAGCGCACGCGCCGCGGCGCCTTCGGTTTTGCGCCTCTGATCCCGCGACTGCTCGACAGCTTCGGGGATTTTATTTTGTTCAAAGGGTCTCTGGACCAGGTGGTAGCCGAGGGTCGCTTTGATCGAAACTGGAAGGTTCCCCCGGAGGCGGCTGCCAGAATGCTGGCCACGGGAGCGGTGAGGATTCGATGAAAGAGGACTTCGAGGAGTTCCGTCGCGTCGCCCACCAGGCGGTGGACTGGATCGCGGACTACCTGGAGAACGCCCGGCGCTACCCGGTGTTGCCGCGCCTCAAGCCGGGCGAATTGATGGATGCGCTCCCGGGCTGCGGCCCCGAGCAAGGGGAGCCGTACGAGGCCTTGCTGGCCGACTTCGAGCGCGTGGTCCTGCCCGCGGTCACTCACTGGAATCATCCCGGGTATCTGGCTTATTTCGCGTGCACAGGATCGCCGCCGGCGGTGCTCGGCGAAATGCTAGCGGCAGCGCTGAACACCAACGGCATTCACTGGCTCACTTCGCCTGCGGTGGTGGAACTCGAGCAGGTGACGCTGGGCTGGCTGCGGCAATGGCTTGGCCTGCCGGCGGAATTCTTCGGCGAGATCTTCGATACGGCCTCCGTGAGCAGCCTGCATGCCCTCGCCGCCGCCCGCGAAATGGCCGATCCCGAAGCGCGCGAGCGCGGCGCCCGGCCCGGCCTCATTCTCTACTGCTCCGAACAGGCCCACTCTTCCATCGAAAAAGGCGCGCTGGTTCTGGGCATCGGTCGCCAGCACATCCGCAAGATCCCTGTGGACGCCGAGTTCCGCATGCGAGCCGATGCGCTCGAGCAGGCCATCGAGCGCGATCGCGCGGCGGGCCTGCGTCCGTTCTGCATCGTGGCGACGGCTGGGACCACCTCGACCACGAGCGTGGATCCTCTGGAGGCGATCGCCGACATCGCCGAGCGGCATGACCTGTGGCTCCACGTGGACGCCGCCTACGCGGGCGCCGCGGCGATGCTGCCCGAGAAGCGGTCTCTGTTCCGCGGCTGGGAGCGCGCGCACTCCATCGTGGTCAACGCTCACAAGTGGCTGTTCACGCCGCTGGATTTGAGCGCTTTTTATTGCCGCCGCCCGGACGTGCTGCGCCGCGCCTTCTCCCTGACGCCCGAGTATCTGCGCACCGCCGAGGATCCGCGCGCCATCAACCTGATGGATTACGGCGTGCCGCTGGGCCGGCGCTTCCGCGCGCTCAAGTTCTGGTTCGTGCTGCGGCGCATGGGCCGTCAGGGCATCATCGAGGCCCTACGCGCGCATATCGGCTGGGCGCAGGAGCTGGCGCGGTGGATTGACGAGGACTCGCGATTCGAGCGCGTGGCGCCCGTGCCGTTCTCGGTGGTGTGCTTCCGCCTGCGAGCCGGCGACGAGGAAAATCGCCGGCTGCTCGAGCGCATCAACCGGAGTGGCCGCTTCTTCCTTTCCCACACCGAACTGAACGGGCGCTACGTACTGCGCATCGCCATCGGCAACCTGGGCACCACGCGGCAGGACGTTCGCGAGGCCTGGGAATTGATCCAGAGAACGGCGGATGAACTCTGATCGGCTGGCTATCACGCTGTGCGGGATCCCGCTGCGCAATCCCGTGTTGGCCGCCTCCGGGACGTTCGGCTACGGCGTGGAGTTCGCCGCGCACGTGGATCTGAATCAGCTCGGCGGCATCGTGGTCAAGGGCCTCTCGCGCGAGCCGATGGCGGGCAACCCGCCGCCCCGGATCTGGGAGAGCGCCGCGGGAATGATCAATTCGATCGGCCTTCAGAACATCGGCGTGCGTGCCTTTGTGCGCGACAAACTGCCGGCCCTGCGCCGGTACCGGACGGCGGTGTTCGCCAACGTCTTCGGCTACACCGTGGAGGACTACGTCGAGGTCGTGCGCGTACTGGAGGACGCCGAGGGGCTGGCGGGCTACGAGCTCAACGTTTCCTGTCCCAATACAAAAAAAGGCGGAATGTTTTTTTCGAGCGACCCCGGGCTGCTGGCCGAGGTCGTGCAGGCGGTGCGGGCCGTGGCGCGGCGGCCCCTGATCGTCAAGCTCTCGCCCAATGTAGCCCGCATCCAGCCGCTGGCGCAGGCGGCCGAGCAGGCGGGCGCGGACGCCGTATCCCTGATCAACACCTTCCTGGCTCTGGCGATTGACGCGCGCACCCGCCGGCCGCGCCTCGGTGCCGGATTCGGCGGTTTGTCGGGGCCGGCGATCAAGCCCATCGCGCTGCGCATGGTCTGGGAGGCTGCGCAGGCGGTGACAATTCCCGTGATCGGCATGGGCGGCATCGCCACAGGCGAAGACGCGGCCGAGTTCCTGATCGCGGGCGCCAGCGCCGTCCAGGTGGGCACAGCCACGTTCTGGGATCCCCGGGCGCCGCTGCGCGTGGCCCGCGAACTGGACCGGTTTCTGGCCGAACAGAAGATCCCCAACGTGCGCGAAATCATAGGCACTTTGCAAATGGGAGAAGGAAGATGAAACAGATCGTTGCCACGGAAGCTGCGCCGCGCGCTATCGGACCTTATTCGCAGGCCGTGATTTCACGAGGACTGGTGTTCGTCAGCGGCCAGATCCCGCTCGATCCGGCCACGGGCCAGATGGTCGCCGGCGACATCGCAGCGCAGACTGAGCGTGTCCTGGAGAACCTGCGCGCCATTCTGGAGGCCTGCGGTTCGTCGCTGGGCCGCGTCATCAAGACGACCGTTTACCTGGCTGACCTCGAGGACTTTCCAAAAGTGAACGAAGTCTACGCTCGCTACTTTCCTTCCGCTCCGCCGGCGCGCGCCACGGTGCAGGTGGCGCGACTGCCGCGGGACGCGCGCATCGAAATCGAGGCCATCGCGGAAGTGGGCTGACGCCCTCCGCCGGCTTCAAAACTCCACGCGGAAACCGGCCTGGATCCAGCGGCTGCCCGCGAAACGGTTGGGCGGCGTGAACTGCGTGCTGAGCACGCCAAAGGCGCGCGGGTTGTTCAGATCCAGGGTCGGGTTAACGAAGTCCACTTTGTTGAAGACATTGAAGAAGTCGAAACTGATGCGGGCGCTGACGCGCTCGACGACCTGAATGCGCTTGCCCACGGAGACGTCCAGGTTCCAGCGCGGCAGCCCGCGCAACGGGTTGGCGCGGCCGGAGCGGCCATCCTGGCTGATCAGCACTCGCCGGAAGCTCTTGAAGACGCTTTCGGGGTCCGCGAACAGGTTCAGTCCGCTGCCGCCCGTTGCCGGATCGCCCGTGGTACCGACGCCGCCCGTACCCGCCACGTTGCGGTGCACCGTGTTGCCGAACTCCTTGGGATTGCGAGTCGGGATGGCGCCCGAGGAGAAGCCCAAAAACAGGCTGCCGCCCCATACCTGGCTGCCCTGGGTGACGGTGAGGGGATCGCCGCTGCGCGCTGTGAAGATGCCGGAGAGCTGCCAGCCGCCCACCAGCCGGTCCAGGCCACGGCGCCCCGTCCGGAAGGGCAGATCATAGAGCCAGTGGCCCACGAACATGTGGGTGAAGTCATACACCGACGGGCCGTACTCCGCGTTGAGATCGAAGTTGTTCGGCATCACGTTGGCCGAGTTCTGCCAGTAGCCCACTTGGTCCAGGGAACGGGAGAACGTGTAGTTGAGATCGTACGTCAGGCCGTGCGACATGCGCTTGCGCAGCGTGACCAGCAGCGCGTTGTAATTGGAGCGCCCCAAACTCGAGCGCAAAAACAGCGTACGCGACATGTAGTTGTTGAAGGGCGGCAATCCCTGCGCCATGCGCCGCAGATCGAGCGTGAGGAACAGGGCGTTGAGATCCCCGTTGATGAAATTCGATCGCGCGGCCGAGACCAGGGCCGCCGTGCCGCCCGGCACCTGATTTTCGAACCAGGGCTGCGGAGTGGGCGTCAGGCCTGCGCGCAGGGCCGTAGCCACCGCATCGAAGGCCTGGGCGAATGTCTGCCCGGAGGCAGGATCACGGTGCATGTAGGGAACCTGACCGAGATTCATGCTCTGCGGCAGCTTGCGGGCGTAGCGACCGGCGAAGCCCACTTCCAGCAGCATGTCGGCAGGCAGTTCGCGCTGGATGGTGAAGTCCACCGCGTGGTTCTCGCCTACTTTCATGGTCGGATCTACCTGGAAGGAGAGAATTTCCGGGAACAGGCAGTTGGCCGATCCGGTCTTGCACCAGGGCGGCGANACCGGGATNGACTGAGCGGGGACCTTGGGTAANGGGATCGTGCCGTCCTGGCCTACGCGGAACACGCTGGCCGCCTGGTTGGGATTGGTGGGGTCGCAGCCGCGGCCGCCCTGGCCGCTGGCGTTGCAAGGCGGCGCGCTGACGTTGATGGTCTGCGCGAAAGCGACGCCAAGCGAAGGAATGATCACGCTTTGCACCGTGTTCTGCCGATCGTAGATCAGGCTCCAGCCGCCGCGGAACACGGTCTTGCGATCACCCAGCAGCCTGCCCAGCCAGCCGCGCGTGACCGACGGATTCCACGAGGCGGACAGCCGCGGCGAGATGTTGTTCCAGTCCACATCGAAGACGCGTTTCCCGCCCGCCGCTTTGATGGGCAGAAAGGCGAATTCGGGATTGTAGATCTGGCCCTGCTCCGCCGCGCGTCGTCGCGCATTCAGGAAGTTTTCCGCCGTCACAAACTCGCCCGTATCGCGCAGGATCTGGAAGGTGTAGCGGCCCAGACGCTCAGTGGGTGGCGTTTGCCAGCCGTAGCTGAGGCCCAGCGTCACGGTGAGCGACGAGCTCAGCCGCCAGACGTCCTGGAAATAGAACTCGGGGGCGCGTATTCCACGGGTGTCCGATTCCAGCAGCGTGCCGTAGGGAAGCGGCTTGAAGTCGCCATCGCGCACCACCATGATGCTGACGTTGTCAATGATCCCGAGGGCGGAGGCATAGAGCCGGTTCCACTGGCGCACGTCGGAGGCCTGCAAGCAATACGTGGTGCGTCCGGGGCCGCAGGTAGGAGGCGCCACGCTGGCCGGCAGCCGGATGGCGCCGTAGTCGGAATCAATCTGGGCCACCAGCGCGCCGAGCGCTCCCAGCACCTTGTCGTCGCGCAAATGCCGGGTAGGCAGGAAGCGCACGTGGGAGCCGAACTGGAAGGAATGACGCCCGCGCACCCAGTTCATGTCCGCGTTCCACTGGAAGATGCGGTTGTCGTTGGCCTGCTTGCGCGCCACCTGCGTGCCGACATCTATGGGTTCGGCCAGCAAGGCGTAGGTCCCCTCCAGAGCGCCCTGATCCAGCGCCACGTAGCCCTCAGGCGTGTTCGTTTCGGGGATGCCCAGGATTTTGGCGGCCTCGTTGGGACGCAGCGAATCCGTCGCCGGTCGCACCCGCACCCAACCGAACCGGAACTCGGCCGTCAGATTCGGGCGGAACGCGCCCGTCAGGCCCACGTTGACCATGTTTTGCCGGTTGGGGAACTGGCGGACGCTTTGCACGTTGCCGTTGATGATGGACAATTGCGCGTTGCTGCGATCCAGCTCGCGGTAATAACGAAAGGCGCCGTCGAGCCGCCAGTTGCTGTTGAGGTTGAAGTCCAGCCGTCCCATGTAGAAATCGCTGGTGAACGGGTGCTGCACGGTGGCCCGGAAGCCGATGGTGTTCAACCCGTCGCCGAGACTGGGATCGTTGCCCGGCGGCAGGAAGGACCACAGCTTAGCGATGGCCGGGCTCAGACCCAGTCCGCGCGGATCGCAGGGCTGGTCGCCGGTGGGTCCGCACAGCCGCGCCGTGGCCAGCGGGTAGGTATTGATGTTGCCTGCGGCGTCACGGAAGCGCAGCTCGCCGCGGCGCAACGATTCGGTGGGCACCAGCCGGTTGATATCGCTGGAGCGCGGGAAGCGCCGCCCGTCGTAGTTGACGAAGTAGAAGATGCGGTCGCGCAGGACGGGGCCGCCGGCGCGGAAGCCGAAACGGTTGTCCTTGAGTTCGGGCTCCTTGATCTTGTTCCGGTTGTTGGTCCAGGTGTTGGCGTTCAGATCGTCGTTCTGGTGATACCAGTACAAGGCGCCGTGCAGGTCGTTGGAACCGCGGCGTCCGATGATGGCGACCTGCCCGCCGGCCCCCCGTCCGAAACTGGCGTTGGGATTGGCCACCGCCACCCGGAACTCCTCGACGCTTTCGATGCCCAGATACATATACGTCGTCAGGCCGCCCACGCTCTGGTTGGTCACCTCGATTCCGTCCAGCGAGAAGGTGCTCTGATCGTTGCGGGCGCCCGTGACCTGACCGTCCGGCGTCACCCCGGGCTGAAGGGTCAGCAGTTCGTTGGCCTGCCGCGTGAAGGTGGGTAACACCGGGAGCGAGCGGCCGGAGAGCACGTTGCCCACGGTGGCGTCCACCGTTTGCAGTTCGGCGCGCGCTTCGGCCGTGACCGCTACCGTCTCCGTGATCGCGCCCACCTCCAGCTCCACGTCCTGCACGTAGCTCCGGGCCACTTCCACACGCAGCGCGTGCACCGTGGCGCTGCGGAATCCCGCCGCGCTGACTTTCAGGTCGTACTGGCCCGGCGGCACCGAAGGGAAGAAGTACTGGCCGGCCTCGTTGGTCGTCTGCTGCCGGCTCAGTTTCGTGTTCAGCTCGACGAGTTCCACGCTGGCGCCGGGCACCACCGCACCCGAGGGATCCTTGACCGTGCCGGAGATGACCGCCGTGGTAGCCGTCTGGGCGAACAAGGCAGGGATCCAACCCCAGCCGATGGTGGCGGCGATGAATAANTATACGGGCGACCGCATAAAGAGACACTCCTGTCCCAAANTGGACNCGCGCAGCCANCGCGCGTCCCGGGTATTGGCAGAATTCTACTTGGCACGCCGTTGNCTGTCAAGCCCGGCCTTGCGCTTTACAATTCAAAGTACTTTCTCCAGCCGGGGTGCAACGGGATGCTAAGCTGAAAGTTCGCCATGAGCGAGTCTGGGAAACGGGCCCTGACGGCCCGGTCCTTTTTACTGTTGCTTTTTTGGGGCTGGTCGGCGGGCTGGGGTCAGCAGCTCGATTCCGGCGAGAAAATCTACCGGGCGGCTTGCGCTGCCTGTCACGGCCAGGATGGCCGCGGCCAGGACCGCTCCATGGTCGGTTTCGAGCAGCCCTTGCCTGACTTCGCCGACTGCAACTTCAACACGCGCGAACGCGTCGCAGACTGGCGAGCAGTGGTCCGCGAGGGAGGTCCCGCCCGGGGCTTTTCCCAGATCATGCCCGCCTTCGGAAAGGCCCTCACCGGCGAGCAGATTGAAATGGTGGTCCAGTATCTGCGCGGCTTTTGCGCCGAGCCCGTGTGGCCCCGCGGCGAGCTCAACCTGCCCCGTCCCTTCTTCACTTCCAAGGCTTTCCCCGAGGACGAAACGGTGCTGACCACCGCCATCCACGCCCGCGGATCGCCTGAGCTGAGCAGCAAGCTGGTGTGGGAGAAGCGCCTGAGCGCGGTGGATCAGGTGGAGTGGGCCATCCCGCTCCGCTTCGCCAATCCCGCCAACGCCAACTGGCGGGCAGGCCTGGGCGACCTTGCGCTCAGCTACAAGCGGGTGCTGGCGCACAGCGACCGCCGCGGCTCCATCTTCAGCGCTTCAGGCGAAGTCCTGTTACCCACCGGCGACAGGGCCCGCGGTTTCGGCAAGGGCGTCACCGTGTTCGAGCCCTATGTGGCCTTCGGGCAGCTGCTGCCGTGGGAGGGATTCCTGCAATTCCAAGGCGGCTTCGAACTGCCTACGCACACCGACGACGCGGCGCGCGCCGCTTTCTGGCGTACGGCCATCGGCCGCGGCTTCGCCCAGAGCCACGGTGACGGGCGTTACTGGGCTCCGATGGTCGAATTTCTGGCTGACCGCGAGCTGGAGTCCGGCGCCCGCGTGCTCTGGGACGTCGTGCCTCAGTTNCACGTGACGCTGAGCCGTCGCCAGCACATCCGGGCNAACTTCGGGGTTCGNATCCCTGTCAATCAAACCGCGGGCCGTCCCGTGCAGGTCCTGTTCTACCTGCTCTGGGATCGTTTTGACGGCGGCTTGCGGGAGGGCTGGTAAGGAGGGATCGTGCCGGGGCGTACCAGTTCGCGGAATCGCTGGATGGTTGCGCTCGCTGCGGCGAGCCTCTGCCTGCCGGCCGTCGCCCAGCGCAATCGCAACACTGCAGTCTTTCAGACTTCGGACCGCTGCTTCCCGTGTCACAACGGTTTGACCACGGCTTCGGGCGCCGACATCTCGATCGGCCACGAGTGGAGCGCCACCATGATGGCCAACTCGGCCCGGGATCCCTACTGGCAGGCCGGCGTACGCCGCGAGGTTATGGACCACCCCATGGCCGCGGCGGCCATCGAGGCCGAATGCTCCATCTGCCACATGCCGATGTCGCGCTACGAGGCCTTTCTGGCGGGACGCGAAGGACAGGTCTTCGCCCACACGAAATTCGATCCGGGCAACCGGGCGGACCGGCTGGCGGCCGACGGCGTTTCCTGCTCGCTGTGCCACCAGATTGCCCGCCAGAAACTGGGCACGCGCGAAAGTTTCGTCGGCCGGTTCGTCATTGACGAAGGCGCTGGCGGCTTGCGCACCGCCTTCGGCCCGTACGACATTGACGCGGGCCGCACGCGCATCATGAGCTCGTCCTCGGGATTCCGGCCCGTACGGTCCGAGCACATTCGGCAGTCCGAACTCTGCGCCACCTGCCATACCCTGATCACGCACTCGCTGGACGCTTCGGGTAAGGCCGTGGGCGAGTTTCCCGAGCAGGTGCCTTACCTGGAGTGGCTGCACAGCGAGTACCGTCAAAACAGAAGTTGCCAGGATTGTCACATGCCGGTGGTGAGTGGTCCCGCGCCCATCACCGCCGTTCTCGGCCAACCGCGCGAGGGCGTCTCGCGTCACGCCTTCCTGGGCGGGAACTTCTTCATGCAACGTCTGCTCAACCGCTTCCGCAACGAGCTGGCCATCATCGCTTCGCCGCAGACGCTCGAGCGCGCCGCGCTCCAGACCATCGAGCATCTGCAAACGGAAGCCTCGCGGGTGGCGATCGAGGACGTATCGCTGGAGGCCGGCCGCTTGCTTGCCTGGATCCGCGTGGAAAACCTGACGGGTCACAAGCTGCCCACCGCGTATCCTTCGCGACGCGCCTGGCTCCACATTCAGGTGCGCGACCGCCACGGGCGGGTCCTCTTTGAATCAGGCGCGTTGGCGCCGGATGGCTCCATCCAGGGTAACGATAACGACGCCGATCCCCGTCGCTACGAGCCGCATTACCGCGAAATTACTGCGCCCGATCAGGTGCAGATCTACGAGTCCATCATGGGCGATGCCTCGGGCGCGCCCACCACGGGTTTGCTCTCGGCCATGACCTATCTCAAGGACAATCGCCTGTTGCCACACGGCTTCAACAAGCGGACGGCCGACAAGGAAATTGCCGTGTGGGGCCATGCGGCGGAGGACGATGATTTCACGGCGGGCGGTGATCGCGTGCGCCTTGCCGTTGCCGTGACGGGCGCTGAGCGTCCGCTGGAAATCGTCGCCGAGCTGTACTANCAGCCGATCGCCTTCCGCTGGGCAGCCAACCTGCGCACGTACCAGGCCTTTGAACCGCAGCGCTTCGTGCGCTACTTTGAATCCATGGCCTCGGGTTCCGCAGTCGTGCTGTCGCGCGCCGAGTACCGGTACTGAGCCGCGCGCAAGCTCCGCGGCGCCCCCGAACAGCGGTGACCACTTTTACGCATCTGGAATGCATCCGGTGCCGCCGTCGTCACGAGGCGACATCGCGGCAGGCTCGCTGCCCGTGCGGCGGCGTTCTCCTCGTTCGCTATGACTTCGAGCTGGCGCGCGCAAGCTGGAGCCGCGACTGGGTCCGCAACGGTCCGGTGAACTTGTGGCGCTACGCGCCCGTACTGCCGGTGCGACAGGCCGACTCCATCGTTTCGCTCGGCGAGGGCATGACCCCGCTGCTTCTGGTTCCGCGGGTGGCGGGCGAGGTGGGAGCGGCGCGGCTCTGGATCAAGCAGGAAGGCGCCAACCCGACGGGAAGCTGGAAGGCGCGGCGAATGGCCCTTGCGGTTTCGATGGCCCGCGAGCTGGGCTTCCGCGGCGTGACGATCGCGTCGCCCGGCAACGCCGCGATCGCTCTGGCCGCGTACGCCGCGGCGGCGGGCCTGCCTGCCACGATAGCGTTGCCGTCCAATGCACAACCCTCGACCCGCGCGGAGTGCCTGCTCTACGGCGCGCGGCTGGTGGAGGGTTCTGGCGCTGAGGCCGGGGCGGAGGCGGGCGCATGGCGCGACGTCGGTCCCTGGCGCGAGCCGTACGCCTTGGAGGGCGCAAAGACGCTGGGCTACGAGCTGGCCGAACAGTTCAACTGGGAACCGCCGGACGCCATCGTCTGCCCTTGCGGTTCGGGCTTGGGCCTGGTCGCACTCTGGAAAGCGTTCACCGAGCTGCGGGAGCTTGGCTGGACTGCCGGGCGTCTCCCCAAGCTCGTTGGCGTGACGCTCGAGGGCCCCGGATCGCGCGTTGCCGGCTTTGCGCCGCCTGCGCTCGCGCTGTTTCCCGAACTGGCGCACGGGACGCCGGAGGCCGAAGAACTGGTGCGTTGCGCGCTCGAGGAGACTGGCGGTGCGCGAATCGAGGTGGGGGCGGCTGAGCTGGCGGAAATCGCCTTGAAGACGGCTTCGCGGGAGGGAATCCTGCCGTCGCTCGAGGGCGCCGCCTGCATCCAAGCCGTTACGCACGCCGTCCGGCAGGGTATCCTCGGGCGGGAGGATTGCATCGTCGTCGTCAATCCGGTCGCAGGCCGGCGGCGCCTGGATCTCTACCTGCGACGCGTTGACGTTCCTGAATCCGGGCAAGCGGCACGACAGGGCGGCTTGATCACCCCGCGCTGAGGGGTCGCGCCCGTACAATCGTAAGTACGCCGTGTTCCCGAACTTTTATGGCAACCGTCCGGTAGCCGAGGCGCTGTACCAGGCCGTGCAGTCGGGGCGCGTGCCGCAAACCCTGTTGCTGGCCGGCCCGCAAGGCGTGGGCAAGGCCACGCTGGCGCGACGGCTGGCTGCGGCCCTGCTCGGCGAAGCCGAGAAAATCGAACGCGACGATCTGAGCCTGCCCGAAAACCAGGCTTACATCCGCGAGCGCGAGAAATGGCCGGCTGAGCGTCGCAACGAGGATCCTCTGATCTTCGCCAGCCATCCCGATTTCGTGACGTTCCCACCGGACGGGCCGCTGCGCCAGATCTCCATTCAACAAATGCGGCTGCTCAAGGAAATGGCGCAGTACAAGCCCTTGCGAGGCGGCTGTCGGGTGTTCCTGATTGACGAGCTGGACCGGGCCAACGAGCAGGCCGCCAACTCGCTGCTCAAGACGCTCGAGGAGCCGCCTGAGCACCTGATTCTGGTGGCCACGGCGGAAAACGTCTTCGAGCTTCTGCCCACGATCCGCTCGCGCTCGGTGATCTTTTACATGACCCCGCTCAGCCAGGAAGAGATGGCCGAATTCGTGCGGGCGCGCAAGTTAAGCGATCCCGAGCGCCGCATCGCGCTGGCAGAGGGGCGGCCCGGTTTGGCCGTTTCGCTCGATCTCGAGGCGTATGACCGCCAGCGCGAGGCCATGCTGACCTTGCTCGAAGTGGCCGCCGGCGCCGCGCCTTTCTCGGCGTGGATCCGGCAAAGCGAGTCCGCCACGGTGCGGCAGGAGCGGCTCGAAGTCCTGCTCACCGTGCTCTACGGCCTGCTGCGCGACGTGCTGGTGCTGAGCCGGGACCGCGAGGATCGCTTCGCGCTGCGCAACGCCGATATCCGTCCGCGCCTGGAGTCCCTGGCTGCCCGCGTGGATTTTCGATGGCTGCGGCGTGCTGTGGATCGTGTGGACGAGCTGGCCTCCCTGGTGCGTCGCAACATACAGAAAAATCTCGCCCTGGACGCCCTGATCGCTGAGCTGCTTCCCGCCTGAGGCGACTTGAAAATTTTTCCTGCGCCGGGCGCCGAGAACAAACTCTCCATGCGGCCACTAGATTTTTCCGATGACGAGCGCGGCCGTGCATCGGATAGCGGTCTGGGCGCTGTTCCTGTTGCCCGCACTGGCGGCGCAGGAAACAGTGCTCGGGATCCGCGTGGTCGAAGGAGAGGGCGCCGTACAGCCCGCAGGCGCGCGTGTGCGCGCGCCTTGGACGGTGCTGGTTACGGACGAAACCGGGCGGCCGGTAGCGGGCGCGGCTGTGACCTTCCGGCTGCCTGTCGAGGGAGCCAGCGGAGTGTTCTCCAACGGTCTCCCCACCGAGGTTATGCGGACCGGTCCCGACGGCCGCGCAACGGTTCGTGAAGTCCGCTGGAACCGTAATCCGGGGCCGGTCCGCATACGTGTCGTGGCGGTCAAGGACGGGGCTCGCGCCGGTGCTGTGTTCGAACAGTACCTCACGGTGGCCGGCGCGGAACGATCGTTTCGTAACGCCGGCGTGCATCGCGCCTCACGGTGGTGGAAGGCGGCGGCCGTAGCGGGAGGGGCGGCAGCCGCAGCGGTGGTCGTGGGCTTTGCGCGCTCGGGGTCGCCGAAATCCACACCGCAAGCTCCCCCGGTTCGCATTGGCGCCCCGGTAATCACGATTGGGAGGCCCTGAGTTGATGGTGCGACTCCTCATCGGCTTTCTGGTCGCTCTCGCCGGTTGGGCGCAATGGCAAGCCACCGCTCCTCGCGCCGGCTGCATCCGGGATGGAGACGGACGCTTGCGACCGCTCTGGGGAATCGCAGGCAATTTTGTTCCTGGTGAGGCGATTGCGGAGGGCGTGATTTCAGCTGCATGCCGCGACGGCCGCGCCGTGGTGAAACTGGGTCGCGAATTGCTGCTCCAGGACGAGCGTGGCGTGATCTCAGGCCGCTGGCAGGCGCCGCCCGGTCCTGCGCTGTTCGCCTACGACGCCGCGGGCCGGCCTGCACTCGTGTATTTCCCCGAGGAACGCCTGTTGTGCCGGCTGCTCCGAGAAGGCATCCAGCCTGTGCGGTCCTTCGACGAGGAAGTGGCGGCGATTGCCTGGCTCGATCACAACAGAGCCTTGCGTGCCGTGCGGCGCGACGGCGCGATCGAGCTGGTGGAGTTTGTCCCGGAGGATCCGGCTTCGGACGTTCTGGTCGAGAGACTGCCTTGGGACGGACCGGTGCTCGCACTCGATGACGGCAACCTGCTCGTCGCGGATCGTTCCCGATTGCTGCTCGGCCAGGCCGACGGCAGCTTCCGAAGTTACTCCATGCCGGACGTGGTGACTGCTTTGCGCCCGTTGGGTGACGGATGGATCGAGGCGGAGCTGGCCGGTGGTTCGGCGCGGTTTGCCGTGCGGATCACGCGCGGCGAACTGGCGATGTTTGTGCTGCCGGAGGTCGCGCCGTGAGGATCCTGCTCCTTGCCGCAGCAGCGCCCGCCCTGGTCTGGGGCCAGATCCAGCTCAGCCTGATCGAGGGCGCAGCGGAACGGACTGTCGCCGAGGTGACGGATCTGGGCGCTACCGACGCTTCGGACGCCCTTGATGCGCGCTTCCGAGCCCGGAATTCGGCGGCCACCCCGGTGTTGTTGCAGACCTTGACCGTGGCCGGCGCCGGCTTCTCGCTGGTTTCCGCGCCTGCCCTGCCGGCGAGCCTCGCTGCTGGGGCGAGCGTGGACTTCGTCGTGCGGCTGACGCCTGCCGGGCCGGGCGTTTACAGCGCCGTTCTCACCGTGAACGGCATCTCGGTCTTGCTCCGCGCACGTGCCATCGCCGGTCTTGTGGTCTGGCTCGAAGGCGACCGAGGCCGCACGCGCCTTTCCGCAGGCGACAAGGTGGACTTTGGGCAGGCCGAAATCGGCGCTCGCGTGGCCCGGCGCATCGTGCTGGAGAATCCGTACCGGGAGCCGCTTGCGCTGGACCGGCTCTCGGTCGAGGGGATCGGCTTCAGCCTGGCCGACGGCGCCCGGTTGCCGCAGCGCTTCGAGCCGGGGCAGCAGGCCGCCCTCGATGTGAGCTTCGCGCCGGAGAGTCCCGGCCCGCAAGCAGGCCGGCTGATCGTGAACGGCCGCGCATTCATCCTGGCAGGCGTGGGCATCGCGCCGCCGCTGCCGCGACCGAGGATCGTGCTGGAGCCTGCGGCGCCGGGAAGCGGCAGGCAAGTGCGCGTCCGGATCCAGCTTGCCGAGGCCGCGCGCACTGCCGGCGAGGGTGAGCTTCGCCTGGAGTTCGAACCCGCAACGCGGGGATGGCCGGATGATCCGGGGATCGCTTTCCTCTCTCCTGCCGGACGCATCGCGCGCTTCTCGGTCGCCACCGGGGCGAGCGCGGCCGGCTTTGGCGGACGCGAGGAGATCGTGATGCAAACGGGGACGACCGCGGGCCGACTGACGCTCACGGCGCGTCTCGGCGAGCACGTGGAACAGGCGACGCTCGTGCTTGCGCCGCTGCCCGTTCAGGTGGATTCCGCTCGCCTTGCCCGGACTGCGAACGGTCTCGAGCTGGCGCTGGCCGGCTTCGACAACACGCGCTCGGTTTCACGCGTCGTGTTCACTTTTTACGGCGCAGACGGGCGTGTGCTCGAGCCGGGGCCGATTGCCGTGGATCTGGCCGCCGAGTTCCGCCGCTATTTCGAGAGCTCGGCTCTGGGCGGCATGTTCGCGCTGCGGGCCGTGTTTCCGGTCACGGGCGATGCCGGCGCGGTCGCGGGCGTGGAAGTCGAGATGACGAACTCGGTGGCCGCCACCCGCACTTCGCGAATCGGCTTCTGATTCCTGCATACTGGAACCAGATCCATCCGGTTCCATGATTCCGATCGCTTTGACCATCGCGGGTTCGGATCCCTCGGGCGGCGCCGGGCTGCAAGCCGACCTGAAGACCTTCCACCAGTTTGGCGTCTACGGCGAGGCCGTGGTGACGCTGATCACGGTACAGAACACGCTCAGGGTCTCGCGGGTGGAATGCCTGCCAGCGGATCTGGTCATCGAGCAGATCCGTGCCGTGCTGGAAGACGTGCGGCCGCAAGCGGCCAAGACCGGGGCGCTAGGCAATCGCGCCATCGTGGAGGCGGTGGCGGAAGCCGCTGCGGAATTCGATTTCCCGCTGGTGGTGGATCCGGTGCTGATCAGCAAGCACGGGGCGCCGCTGTTGGCTGAGGATGCGCGGGCGGCGCTCATCGAACGCTTGATTCCGCGCGCCGCGCTCCTGACCCCCAACCTGCACGAGGCGGCGGCCCTGGCCGGATTCCCCGTCAGGGGTCCCGATCAGATGCGTCGCGCGGCGGAAGCCATTGCGAAGCTGGGAGCGCGTGCTGTGCTGGTCAAGGGCGGGCATCTGGAGACGGGCGCCACGGACGTCCTGCTTGCCGACGGGCGCTTTTACGAGTTCCCTGCGCCGCGCATCGCCACGCGGCACACGCACGGCACCGGCTGCACGTACTCGGCCGCGATCGCGGCGTGCCTGGCGCGCGGACTGGGGTTGCCCGACGCGGTACGGGCCGCCAAGGCGTTCATCACGGAAGCCATTCGCACGAATCCCGGCCTGGGCGGGGGCGCGGGTCCGGTGAATCACCACGCCAGGGTCGCGCTGCCGGAGTGACGATGCCGCGTGGCGGCAATCGAGGCGGTGCTTCTGGCTTCTTGCGGCTCGCGGGCGTGCGCCGGAGTCAGCACGGCGCGTGGCTAGAATGAAGGCAGGGGATGTCGCCCAAAGAGTTCGATCGGCTCGTGGAGGAAGCGCTTCGCACGATCCCGGCGCGTTTTCGGCGCAGAATGCGCAACGTGGCGATTGTGGTGGAGAAAGAGCCGCCGCGTCCCGGCCTGCTGGGCCTGTATGAGGGGCGACCGCTGATTCACCGCAGCGTCAGCGACAGCTTCACGCTGCCGGACCGCATCACCATTTATCAGGGGCCGCACGAACGCATGGCGCGCAATCGCGAGCACTTGTTCCGGCTGGTCCAGCAGACCGTCTGGCACGAGGTGGCGCACTACTTCGGCCTTACCGAATCCCAGGTCCGCCGGGCGGAATGGCGGCGACGACGAGCGAGGCTTGTCTAGAACCTGCCCGCTTTGGCGCGTTCGATTCGCCGCTGGTGCTGCTCCAGCGCACTTCTCATCCAGTTCACGAGTTCGGGTGCGCCGGTGATGATCCTCCCGTAGAAGTCACCCAGGACTGGCACCAAACCGAGGGCAACGGCCATGCCGGCCAACTTCGCCGCCACGGCAGGGGCAGTCCTGCCCGCCGCGGCGACAGCATGGCATGCGCTGCCTGGTCGGGCGTCTTTCGTGACCCAACGGGTGGCGTTCCGTTGCCTGAGGAGATCACTTGACGCGGCGGTCGGGGGTCCGGGCGCGAGGAGCGACCGACCTAAAATTGCATTCGAACCCCGAGTTGCACGCGCCTGGAAGGATGCGCCGCCACCGGTTTCCCGAAGAAGGGTGAAGTGAGTGCTCCTACGAAGTTTTGGTGGTTAACGCGGTTCGGCAGATTAAAAGCGTCCACGGAGAGCGTGAGGGTGGGGCTGTTTTCCTTGGCCGAAGGCTGGAGACGGAATTCCCGAAACCAGCGCAGGTCGATCCCGATGAAATCCGGGCCATGGCCTGTATTCCTGGGGACTCCCGGCGGGCGGTCCAGCGCCATGCCATCGCGATTGTCGTCCCTGCCCGTGGTGATGTTGAACGGAGGGCCTGAGAGGACAGAGGCCGAAAAGCCCAAGTTCAGCCAGCGGTGCAGCTTCGCGGCGCCCAGCAGATTGAATTGATGGCGGCGGTCGGCATCCGCACGGCCCCACTCCCCGCGCGGATCGAAGCTGTTGGCCGGAAACCAGTTCACGCCTTCGGTGTCGCTACAAACCTTGCCGAACGTGTACTGAACCAATCCGGTGAACCTCGGACCCAGCTTGCCGCGCAGCGTAATCTCGAGTGAATTCCCTTCCAGCCTGCCGGCCGATTCAATCAGGCGCAAGACGTTAAAGCGGGGATCGGGCCTGGCCCGGAACTCCGGTGGCAGCGGCGCGTTAGCGTCCCGTGAACGCAGTTGATGCCGGCCTCGCGTACCGATATAGTTGACTGCCAGTGTGGTCTGCTTCGCCAACTGGCGTTCCAATCCCACGCTGAACTGCAAGACCTCCGGGAGCTGGATCCCCTGCTCGAGCCGTACGACGCTGGTTGGCATCAGCGGCAGGAGCGCGGCCAGCTCCTCGGTGGAAAAAGGCGGATCACTGACAACGAACCGGTGGAGTCGCGTACCGTCGTAGCGAAGCACGTCCCAGATGGGACCGGGGCCGGACCGATCGAAGAAAAACCCGGCCCCCGCGCGAATCACCATGTTCCTGGAGCGCGTCGGCGCGTAGGCCAGGGCCAGGCGTGGACCGAAGTTGTTGCGGTCGCCGAAAAAGTTCTGCCAGTCGTAGCGCAGGCCGGCGGCCACGGAGAACGAGGGTCTCAGCTGCCACTCGTCTTGCACGAACGCGCCCAGGTTCTTCTCGGTGAATACGGTCCTGGGAATCCCGCGCTGGATGACCGCCGAGAATGGCCGGTTGCGGCTGTAATCTTCCAGGGAAGCGAAGTAGAACGTCCCAAGTTGATTGCTCCAGTCGCTGAAGCCGCGCCGGCTCCAATCCGGCACGTTGAAGCCGTATTTGAGCGTGTGGCGGCCGAGGGTCTGTGTGAGCAGCCATGTGATGGAAGTGTGCACCTCGGTCCGCAGAGAGTCTGCTTGTGCTCCGCCGGCGGTGAAGGCGTCCGTGACGACGATTCGCGGCCTGGACGTGTTGCTGTGGGTCGGAGACCAGTAGCGACCGATCAAGATCCGGAACTGGCTGAGGAACTTGGGAGTGACTATGCCGCGGTGGTTGAAGATAAACTCATCTTCCCGGAAGCGGTTCTGGGCGCCTGCCTCCGGCAGGACGGTGGCTCCCACACCCACATTGTTCCGCCAGCGGTCCTGGAAATTGAGCTGCCAGAACATCGCGTTGCGCTGGCTCAACTGGTGGGTGATTCGAAGCGAGGCGTACGTGTTTTGCTGAGGGGTCGGCACGTTTTGGACGATTGCGCCGGTCAAGCCGTGTGCGAAGACCACGGCTTGCAAATCTTCACTCTCCCGCATGCCGGAGAGCAGGAACGACGTGTTCTGACCCGAGCCCAGCGGTCCGAACAGGCTGCCTTCGAAAATGCGCCGCTGCTCCGGCGGGCGGGTGACGGCGAAGGGATCCCGCGCGTTCAAATGGTGATCGCGGAGCAGAAAGTTGAAGGCGCCATGATAGCGGTCCGTCCCAGCCTTGGTGATCACCTCGATGCGCCGCCGGCTCCACCGCGGGTACTCGGCCGTGTAGGGGTTTTGATTGATCTTGATCTCCTGAATGGCCGATGCCGTTACGCCGACGTTGCGCATCTCCATACCGTCAACGATGATGGACGTGCCGGCATCGCCCGGTGTGCCGGGCGCCAGAAATCGCGACAAGGCCGTGAGATAGTCCAGGTCCAGAATGGGCAGGTTTTCCAGCAATCCCCTTTCAACCGAGATCGCGTTGAGATTGGCGCCGGCCTCCGTGCTCACTCGGAGCGCCTCACTAACCACCGTGACCTGTTGTTTCAGCGGGGCAAGGGCCAGCTTCAGGACGAGCCACACCGGGCGGCTGCCCACCTGCACGGTCCGGTCCATGGGCTTGAATCCGGAGACCGTCACGTGCAGCCGGTAGCGACCCGGGCCAAGGTTGTCGAACTGGAACTCACCCGACGCCGAGGTCAGCGTCGAAATCTGCTGGCCGCCGCCGTCCAGCGTCACCGGCGCGCTGGGTACGGGCCGATCCATCGGGTCTAGCAGCACTCCCCGGATGCTTTGCGGCGGCACCTTTTGCGACCAGGCGCCGGCGGTTATCAGCATGCTAATCGCCGCCAGCCGGGTGATGCACCTGCCAAATGGCATGCTTCTGACTCGAGGCGCTGCGTTTACTTCCGGACGACGCGGGAATCGTCCGCGTGCGTCACCGGGTTCGCCTTATTCCATGATCCCACCTTGTCGGCCTCGGTGAAGGTGGGGTTTTACACCTCAAAGAGGCCCCCCTGGCCTTTGAACCCGGCCATGAAAAGATTCCGAGGAACAGGGAGGCCCAGCGCGCTTGGGGGACGCCTTTAGGCCGAAGATGTGAGGGTTATAAATGCGGGCCTCTGCCAGGGTCTCTAAGCGGCCGGCCTTTCAGCCCTTGATCACCGCCATGGGGCGCAGGCGGGCCACCTTGCGCGCCAGCCCCGCGGCGTGAACCACCTCAATGACCTGATCCACGTTCTTGTAGGCTTCGGGAACCTCTTCGAGGATCCCGTCGCGCGTCTCGCTGCGCACCAGAATGCCCTGCTGCTCGAGCCGTTCCTGCACTTCGCGCGCGTTGCGGCCTTTCTTGGCGGCCGTGCGTGACATCAGCCGGCCCGCGCCGTGGCAGACGCTGCCGAAGGTCTCCTGCATGGCGCGCTCGGTCCCGACGAGCACCCAGGACGCCGTGCCCATGCTGCCGGGAATGAGAACGGGCTGCCCGATCTGCCGATACGCGGCGGGAATCTCGCGATGCCCGGGCGGGAACGCGCGCGTAGCACCCTTGCGGTGCACGAGCACGCGGCGTTTCTGACCGTCCACGATGTGGGTCTCTTCCTTGGCGATGTTGTGCGCCACGTCATAGACCAGATCCACGCGCACGTCCTTGCCGAACAGCTTCTCCAGCGAGCCGCGCAGGAAATGCAGGATCACCTGCCGGTTGGCCCAGGCGAAGTTCGCCGAGGCCCTCATGGCAGCCAGGTACGCCTGTCCCTCAGGCGACTGGATGGGCACGCAGGCGAGCTGGCGATCGGGCAACGTGATGTTGTAGCGCTTCATGGCCGCGCCCATCTCGGCCAGGTAATCCGTGCACACCTGATGTCCCAGCCCGCGGGATCCGCAGTGGATGAGGACCACCACCTGATTGAGTTCGAGGCCCATGGCGCGGGCTGCTTCCTCGTCGTGGATCTGCTCGACCCACTGCACCTCGAGGAAGTGGTTGCCGCTGCCCACGGTGCCGAGCTGGGGCCGGCCGCGCTCCTTGGCTTTGGCGGAAACTTTGTCCGGATCCGCGCCAGGCAGGCAGCCGCCCTCTTCCGCGAACTCGGCATCCCGCTCCACGCCGTAGCCCTGGCGAACCGCCCAGCGCGCACCTTCGACCAGCACCTGATCCAGTTGTGCGTTGCTCAACCGGATCGGTCCTTCGCTGCCCGTTCCGCAAGGTATGTCGCGGAAGAGCTGATTGACCACTTCCCGCAGCCGTGGGCGAACTTCGTCCTGCGTCAGATTCGTGCGGACCAGCCGGACGCCGCAGTTGATGTCAAAGCCCACGCCGCCCGGCGAAACCACGCCACTCTGGATGTCGGTGGCCGCCACGCCGCCGATGGGGAAGCCGTAACCCTGATGAATGTCCGGCATGGCCAGGCTGTAGCCCACGATGCCCGGCAGCGTGGCCACGTTCATGGCCTGTTCCAGCGACTGGTCGTTGCGGATCTGGTCAATCAGTTCCTTGCTGGCGTAAATGATGACGTCGGTGCGCATGCCGCGCCGCTCATCGCGCGGGATTCGGAAGCGGTACTCGTCCAGGGCTATGAGCTGCATGGCGCGGGACCCCTAAATGTCGAGGATGACCTGGGCGTACCACCCCTCGGGTCGTTGCTCCACGACGAGCTGGTGGTAGGTGACGCCCTTGATTATCAGCTTAGCGCGGTGACGCTCGGGGTTGCAGGGTTCGCCGTAGCCTCTGCCCTCGACCGCTTCGGGGCTTATGCGCGTGACCTCGAAGCGCCGCAGCAGGAGCCGCCGGGCGTCGAGCACGAACAGAACTTCGCTCAGCCAGTTCACCATGAGCGATTCCCAGTCCCAGCCTTTCGCGCTGATCTCGCAGGACTGGCGCTCCTCCACGTTGTCCAGCTCGAACGCCAGCGACATCAGCGCCTCGCCGGCGCGCGCGAACAGTTCCTCCGGCGTCGCCGCACGGACGCGGAAACCGATGTCTGCCGTGTGCTCGATGACCTCAAACACGACCCACTCCTGCCGGCTCGCGCGCGGCCTTCTCGGGCGCCAGCTCCTTGGTGGGATCAATCTTGAGCCAAAGCAGCGCGCTGATCGCCAGCATGCCGGCCATCGGCCAGAGCATGGCGTCGTAACTGGCGAACCAGCGCACCAGATAGCCGAACACCACCGAGGAGAGGAAAGAGCCGATCTGTCCCGCCGTATTCATGGCGCCCGTTACCGCCCCGGCGTACTTGCGGCCTACGTCCAGGCACACTGCCCACGCCACCGGCAGCATGAAATCGGAACCGGCGTACGCCAGGGCGAGCAAAACCACCGCCGCGTACTTGTAGCGGATCAACCCGGTCAGCACCATGAACAGCGAAGAGGCTCCCAATCCGATCATACCCACTGTGCGCCGGCCCCACTTCAGGCCCAGTTTCTTGACCAGGTGATCGCTCACCATGCCGCCGGAAAGGTTGGCGATGGCGCCGCAGATGAACGGCAGCGGCGACAACCAGGCCATTTCCTGGGGCGTATAGCCGCGCCCCCTGACCAGAAAGGTGTGCAGCCAGGAAAGGAAGAAGTACGATCCCCAGCAATAGGTGTGATACATCACGAGGATCGTCCAGAACTGGCCGTTCCTGAGCACCTGTTTCCACGGCAAACCGTGGTGAGTGCGGGCCGCGGCCTGACCGCGTTCGATTTCCTCGATCTCCTCCGGCGGCACGCCAGGTTTTTCGCGCGGAGTGTCCCGATACCACCAGTACCAGGTAATCGCCCAGACCACTCCCAGCAGCGCGAACAGGTGGAAGGCCGCCCGCCAGCCCCACATCAACTGAATGGGGACCACGAGCACAGGGCTGAGCGCGCCGCCGATGCGGCTCGCCATCCACACGATGCCCTGCGCGCGCGCCCGCTCCGTGGTCGGGAACCAGCGCGAGATGCTCGAGGAAGCGTTGGGATAAGCGCCAGCCTCGCCCGCGCCGAACAGGAAACGCACGAGGAGCAGGAGATAGTAATTGGAAACCGAACCCGTCAGGGCCGTGAAGGCGGACCACCAAGTGACAATCCGGGTGAGCACCTTGCGGGCGCCGATGCGATCGCCCAGGGCGCCGCTCGGGATTTCGAAGGCCGCGTATGCAATCGCGAACACTCCCACCACCCAGCCCCATCGCTCCGGGGGTATGTTCAGGTCCTTCTGCATGGCGGGTCCGGCCACCGAGATACAGACCCGGTCTATGTAGGTAATGATCGAGAGCAGGAAAAGCATGCCCAGGACGCGATGGCGGTATTTCATGGCTTGCCAATTATCCTACAATCCGGCTGCGGCAGGCAGAAAGGAAAGGCGGGCGCGAGCCGGCGCTTCGCGCCCGCACAGGTTGGGGTAATCAGGCTGTGAATCCGCGATCGGCGTGGTTGGGGTGGAGGACACCTCGGAGCGCGATTCGCGGAATACGCCCGCTTATCACCTTACGCCAGTCCGGCCTCGTGCGCAATTCCCGCTCGCGCCGGGTGGCGCGAGGTTTGTTGCGGGCTCGTCCCACGCGTACGGTTCGAACTAGCCCTTCCGATCTGGCCCGTCTATTACCCTGGCGCCGGCTCAGCTCTTTCGGCTGGAGTGTTTGTTGAGCGCCTCGATCAACCGGCGAGCCGGTTCAGGCGGGGGGAAGTCGCCTTCGATGATCTCCCGGTTTTCCACCGTCTTCCCATACAGGCGCCGGTTCACGTCCAGATCCTGCCGCAGCGTGGCGCCTTGAAGCGATATGCCCGCAAACACGCCGCGCGAGCGCGACCAGGAGAGAATCTCCGCCGTCATGTAGGCATCGGTCTGGGCCGTGGTCGTGCGGCCCACCGGGCCGGCGGCCACCGAGGCGTCGCCCCCCAGCGTGAACTTGCTGGAGAGCAGGCGCTGCGCGCCGCGCTCGTTCATCACCAGCATGATCACGTCAATTTCGGAGCCGCCGATCTGCAAGCCGAAGCTGCCGCCTTCGATGCGGACCGCCGCCGGCCCCGTCCAGCCTACGCCTTTCTTGCTCCGGCAGGAAAAGAAACCACGGCCATAACTGGCGCCAAAAATAAAGGCGCCTTTCTTCAGCCCAGGCACGACTACCACGCAATGGGCCTTGTTGAGAAGTTCCTGCGGAATGCCCTTGTCGGGCGATTCCATGATCTCCTGAAAGACCACCGCCGCGCGATCCAGTCGCTTGGCGTCTTCGTTCTTTGCTTTCTGTGCGGAGAGGGAAGTTGCGCTGATCCAGGCAGCCAGGAGGCCTATCCAGATATGGCCTTTGTCCATGCTTTTATTCTAGACCCCTGTCTGCCGGACCGCTTGCGAACACTAACGGGTTCGTCGGCGCGCCGATCCCGCTTCGGAGCTGCCGCAAGAATTCTCCGAGGACCCGATTGAACCGCTCTGGCTCGTCCACGAACAAGGCGTGCCCGGCCTGCTCGAAGATTTCCACGCGCGCCGAGGGCAAGCGCCGCTGCACCATCTCTGCCTGCGAGCGCAGCTGGGGCGTCACCACGTAGAGCAGGGGACGATCCAGCTTGCCCAGCACGGGCCGCCAGTCGCCCCCGGAGAAAACATTCGCCAGGAGCGTCACCGCCGTGTTGGTGGGGGTCTTCAGCGACGCAGCTACGATTCGCTCGTAGTAGCTTTCCGGATGGGGCTTGCGGTACATGCCCCGCACGAAACTCTCGGTGGCACGCTTGCGATCGGTTTGCAACGATTTCAGCCAGGCCCAGAGTTGGGCGCTACGGGCAGGGTCGGGATCCTCGCCGATCATTCCGTCCACCAGTACCAGGGCGCGGATCGTCCCCGTTCCGAAGCGGTCCACGTAAGTGAGCAGCTCGGGCACCGCCAGGGACCAGCCCACCAGCACGGCCGGCGCCAGCCGGAGTCTCTCGACCAGCTCCTTCACGTCCTGGGCGCGCCTTTCGGGATAGTGCCCCTCGGTGGGGAGGTCCGAATCGCCCTGGGATCGCGGGTCCATCGCCACGACGCGGTAGTTGGCGGCGAAGTGCCGCATCTGGTGCTCCCAGATCTCGCCCGGCATCGTCCAACCGGGCACGAACACGATCGCGCTGCCCGCGCCTGCTTCCAGGTAATGGAGCCGGACCCCGTCCGAGGTCGTGAAGTAGCCGCTGCGGAACGAGGTTGGTGCGCTTCGCGTGCACGCATTCATTGCAAGCAGGCCTGCCAGCAGCGCCAGGCGGCCAGTGCGATTCGACATGGATGGAATCCCCCCGCGCGCTTCCAGTCTAACAAGTGGCCGGATCGCGCGTTGAAACGTGTAACTTTCCACGCCCGGGGGCATCCGATGAAGTGGAAGCTCGCTTGCTCCCGATCTGGCGGAGTACACGAGAGGGAGTTGCCATGTGGGTCGGACTGGGCATCGCTATCCTCTTCATCGTCAGCCTGTTCTTCTCCATGCTCTCTTCATCGCCCCGCGTCCGCGATTGATCCCGATCTGGCACACGCCTGTGGCCTCGTGATACAGGGCGCCGCAGCTCGGCGGCGGCGCGGATACAATGTCCAGCATGCGGAGAACGCTGGTAATTTTTCTCCTGCTGCTGGGAAAAATTTTCGCCCAGCAAGCGGCGAGCTTTGACGTGCTCATCACGGGCGGGCGCGTCGTGGACGGCACCGGGGCGCCGTGGTATCGCGCCGATGTGGGCATCCGCGGCGACCGGATCGCAGCCGTCGGACGGCTCGATGGCGCACAGGCTGCCCTGAGACTGGACGCCAGCGGCCTCGTCGTGGCCCCCGGTTTCATTGACATCCACACGCACGCCCGCCGTGGCATCTTCCACACGCCGACTGCGGAAAACTATGTCCGGCAGGGCGTCACCACGCTCATCGAAGGCCAGGACGGCAGCTCGCCTCTGCCCTTGGGCGAATTCCTGAAGCGCGTGGCGGCCACGCCCATCGCCGTCAACTTCGGCATGCTCGTGGGGCAGGGCAGTATCCGCGAAGCTGTGATGGGCCGCGAGAACCGTCCGGCCACGCCGCAGGAAATCGAGCAAATGAAACAGCTCGTGCGGCAGGCCATGTACGAGGGCGCTTTCGGTCTGTCCACGGGCCTGTTCTACGTCCCCGGCAGCTATACCCCTACGGAGGAAGTCATCGAACTGGCGCGCGAGGCCGGCCGGCTGGGCGGCATCCATATCTCGCACATGCGCGACGAGGCAGCGGGGATTCTCGATAGCGTCCGCGAGACCATCCGCATCGGCGAGGAAGGCGGCCTGCCCACCCAGCTCACGCACCACAAGATCATCGGCTCGGCTAACTGGGGGCGCAGTCGTGAAACCTTGCGCCTGGTCGAGGAAGCACGGGCACGCGGCGTGGACGTCACCATTGACCAGTACCCTTACACGGCTTCGAGCACGGGCACCTCGGCTTTGATCCCGCAGTGGGCGCAGGCGGGAGGGCGGAAGACGCTTCTCGAGAGGCTGCGCGACGCGAGCCTCCGGGCCAAGATCAAGGCGGAAGTCATCCGGCGAATCAAGGAAGATCGCGGCGGCGGCCATCCCAAGAACGTCGTCCTCGCTAACTGCCCGTTCGATCTCGGGCTGGCCGGCAAGAATCTGGCCGAGCTGACCCAGCAGCGCGGGCTGGCGCCCACGCCCGAGAACGCCGCCGAGGTCGTCTTCGAACTGGAGGAGCGCGGCGGCTGCCAGGCCATCTACCACGCCATCGCCGAGGAAGACGTCGAGCGGATCCTGCGCTCGCCCTTCACCATGATCGCTTCCGACGGCGAAATCCCGGCGTTCGGGCAAGGGGCCCCACATCCACGGAGCTATGGTACGTTCGCGCGCGTGCTGGGCCGCTACGTGCGCGAGCGCAAGCTGCTTTCGCTCGAGGAGGCGATCCGCAAGATGACCTCGTTGCCGGCGGCCCGCCTGGGCCTTCATGACCGCGGCCTGCTCAAGCCCGGCATGTACGCCGACGTGGCCGTGTTCGATCCGGCCTCGGTGACTGACCGCGCCACGTTTGCGCAGCCGCACCAGTACGCCGAGGGATTCCGGCACGTGCTGGTGAACGGAAAGCCCGTCCTGCTCGACGGCCGAATAACGGCCGAACGGCCCGGGCGCGTGCTGTACGGACCCGCTGCGCGTTGAGAGGCGCGCGGACGGCCTCGAAATTTTTTGACAGTACTTGACACTGTCAAATTTTCCTGCTAGACTGGTCTCGGAGTTCGAGGCGCCGGAGGATGACCGAGCTCACGCTGGCGGAACTGGCCGAGCAGACCGGGGTCCCGGAGCGCACCATCCGCTATTACATTGCGCGCGGGCTGTTGCCTCCGCCCCTTCGCGCCGGTCGCGCCGCCTGTTACGGGCCCGAGCACCGGCAGGCTTTGGAGCGCATCCGGCGGCTGCAAGCCAAGGGCTTGACGCTGGCTGAGATCGCCCGCCGGCTCGCAGGCGAAGCGCCGCGCGACGGTTTGCCCAAGCCCTCACCCTGGTGGAGCTACCCCGTCGCCGAGGACGTGGTCGTGTGGGTACGCGCTGACGCCGCTCCCTGGCGGCTGAAGCAGGTCCGCGAGGCCCTCCTCGATCTGGCGGCTCGACTCCGGATAAACCAACAGGAGGATGAAAACGACCTTGATGCCGGCGACTGAAGCCGCTGTGGGCTTTGCGCCCCGTCAGGCGGCGACCGGAGAAGAACTCGATCTGGCCATGCAGAGCCTCTGGCTGGCGGGCCGGATTCTCCCGGTCGGCGCTCACCTCGTGGTCCGCCATACCTTCCGCTCGCAGGAACAAAAACCTGTCGAAGTGATTTATTCGTTCGCCCTCCCGCGCGACGCTGCGCTGCGGCGCTTCCGCGTCTCCGGCGAGGGCTTCTCGGTTCGCTCCGAACTGAAGCCGGTTGGGGAGGCCGTGCGCGCCTACGAAGAAGGCCTCGAGGAGGGTCATCTGGCGACGCTGGCGCGGACCTACCGGGACGGCATCGTCAACCTGACCCTGGGCAACCTGCGCCCGGGGGAAACGGTGACGGTGCTCTTGGAAATCCTGTGCGGCGTCGAGTTGCACGACGATGGCCTGCGGTTCCGTTTCCCCTTCACGCTGGCCCCGTCCTACCACGCTCGGGCGCGGGTGGGAGAGGCTGCGCCCGGCGTCGGCGAGATCGAGTTGCCGGAAGATGAATTCGGCGACGTGATCTTGCCCCGCTGGGCGGCGGACGCCTCCGGCCTGCACGCGATCGGCTTCCGGCTCACCGTGGAGGCCGGGGCCGAGCTGGCTTCGGTCGGCTCGCCCTCCCATGCCGTGGACGTCAGGCTAGAAAACGGCCGGCGCGGGAGCGTCATGCTGGCGCGCGAACGGGACGTGCCCAACCGCGATCTGGTGCTCGATGTGCGGACCCGCGAGGCCTGGTCCGGCGTTCTGGCGGGACTGTGCCGTCAGGGCAAGGGCCACTTTGCGGTCGTGATCCCCTCTCCTCGCTTCGGCGCCCGGTCTGAGGAGCCGCGTTCCGTAGTCTTCGTTTTGGACCGCTCGGGCTCGATGAGCGGCGCACCCATCGCGCAGGCGTTGAAGGCATGTGAAGCCTGCCTCGCCGCGCTCACTCCAGGGGACCGCTTCGGTCTGATCGCGTTCGACGATCAGGTGGAAGCCTTCCGTTCCCACCTCGTCGAGTGCAGCCGCGAGAACCGCGACAAGGCGCGCGAATTCCTGGCGGGCGTGGACGCGCGGGGCGGCACCGAACTCGCTGCCGGCCTCGAGGCCGCGGCGAACATGTTGCGCGGCGTGGGCGGGGATATCTTCCTGCTCACCGATGGTCAGGTCTTCGGGACGGAATCCATCATCGCGCGGGCGTGCGCGGCCGGCATCCGCATTCATTGCCTGGGCATCGGCAGCGCCAGCCAGGACCGCTTCCTGGCCCTGCTGGCGCGCGAAACCGGGGGCGTGAGTCGCTTTCTGACTCCTCGCGAGCGGGTGGACCGCGGCGCTCTGGAGCTGTTCGCCGCCGTCGGGCGCCCGGTGGCAAGGGATGTGACCGTCGAGACGGACGGCCTTCCCGGGGCGCGGATCGAGCCGGAGCCGTCCAGGCAGGTGTTCAGCGGAACGCCCTTGGTCATCTTCGGCCGCACTCGGGGAGCCGTGCGGGGCACCCTGCGCGTGGGTTGGGTGAACAGCGGCGAGCGGCGCGCGATGGAAATCCCCGTCGAGATCGGATCGGACAAGCTGGGCGAGACGTTGCGCCTGATTCGCGGCGCGCGTCTGATCAGCGATTGGGAGAGCCGCACGGAAGAGCCACCGCAGGGAGGCGCTTTGGATCGGCGCCGACAGCGTCGCATGCAGGAAAGACTCCGGCGCCTGAGCGAGACCTACGGGCTGGCCAGCCGGGAGATGGCGCTGGTGGCCGTGGTCGAGCGGCCCGGGGATCAGCCGGGTGAGCTGCCGAAAACGACGGTGGTCCCCGTGGGGATGCCGGAGGACGTTGAGTTCGACTCCTATTTTGCAGCTCGTGCGATTTGTGCTAGACCGAGAGGCTTCCACTCGCTGCGGCCGGCGCGACCAGCGGCTCTCCCAAGGTTCCGCGCGCGAGCTTTCCAGCCCGAATGTCGCTTCATCGACACTGCGAGGGAAGTAAGCCTCAATGAGATGGCAGCAAGCTTCGATGAGATGGAAGCAAGCTTCGATCCCCTGCTCGAGCTGGCCTTGGCCATCGAACCCGATGGCGGAATGCCGGGAGCTGACGACGAGGAGCGCGCCCTGGCCTCCCTGCTCGCCTTGCTCTGCTTCCTGGCCGTGGGCAGCACCGAGTCTTCCGGTATCTTCCGGCCCTATGTGCGGCGGCTTGTGTCGTTCCTCGAAAACGTGTCGCTCGACGAGCGGCAGCGGCGGATTGCTGACGGGGTGATCGAGCTGGCGCGGCGCGGCGGCAGGCTGCCCGGCAATTGGTGGGACCTGCTCAAGCAAGGGCCTTCCCCCGAGTGCTGGGACCGCATCGCGGAAGGGCTAGCCAAAGAGGGCGAACGCCTCGGCGACCTGCCATAGGTTCGGCGGGCAAACGGGCCCGGCGACGTCATGCGGGGGACGTCCCGGGCCTCGCCCGCCGTCCGTCCCAGCGAGCCACAAAAGCTCTTGGCTTTCGGCGCCCTCGGGTGTACCATTCCCGATGGGAGGGTGAGGCCATGAAAGCTTTCCGCGCTCGCGCCCTGGTTGTGGTCTGGGCTGCCGCTTCGCTTTGCCTTGCTCAGCAGGCCAAGGGTCCTGCGAAGGGGACAGCGACCGCCAGCGGCGTCTTCGTGGGTCGCAGCGGCAAGCCCATGGTCAAGGCACGTATTTTCATGGGCGAAATCGCCGGCGATCAGGAAGTGCTTTACGCCAAGGTCAAGCTTCCCACGACCCTGCCCTCGGCCACCACGGACGAGCAGGGACGCTTCCAGTTGAAGGGCTTCCTGCCCGGCGAGTACACGCTCGTCTATCTGCCTGCGGGGGCGCCGCCAGTGATGCCGGCGGAAATCAACATCAAGGCTTTTCTCGCCGTGACCAAGTCCATCGCGCCCTTGCTGCGCAACTTCGAGCTGGGCAAGAATGAGCCGTACCCCGAGCGACCCTGGGGCCGCGAGTTCACGCTGCTCAAAGGCCACACGTTCATGTCCGAGGGCCCCACAATGAAAATCTGGAACGCCACTGTTCGTCGGGGCCAGAACGGTCCGTACATGGAAATTCGCCGCGGGCTGATCTGGCTGCAACGTTTCGAGGACGGCAGCCAGATTCGCTTCGAGGCCTGGAGCTTCTGATCGGTGCGCTTGTCGCGCACGCGCGATACCTCGGTAGCCGCGGGTTAGAATGGTGATGGGATGGCGCGCCGCTTGCCGCTGCTGGTCGCTGTGTTGATGGCCGCGGCTTGCGCGCCGGCCCAGATCATCGAGTTCGAATCGGGCGGGCTGCGCTATCTGACCCAAAGCAAGGGCGGACTGACCGTGATGTTCGCCCACCTGCCTTCCATCGTCCGCAACTACGCGATCATCCAGGCGGCCATCGCCAACGGCTCTGGCGCCACTCGTGTCGTGCGTCCGGAAGATTTCACTTATCGGCGTGCCGACGGCGTCCTGTTGCGCGGGCTGCCGGCAAAAACGGTAGTGGACGAGCTGCTCGAAAAGGCCAGCCGCAATGACGTGATCCGTCTGGTCACGACTTACGAAGCGGGCCTGTTCGGTTTGCCGCGTTTCGTTTCGACCAACGGCTACCAGCAGCGAAGGCAGGCGGCGCTGGCCGAAGTTTCTTCCACGCGCATCAAGGCTGCCGCTGCGGCTTCGGCCATCGCGCTTGTCGAAACAAAATTGCGTCCCGGTGATTCAACGGACGGGGCCGTTTTCTTCCACACCGAGGGCAAGCCTCTCGGCCCCGGGACGCTCATCGTTCGCTGCGGGCCGGACGTTTTTGAATTCCCCTCCGACGGCCTTCCGCGCTGAAGGGGTCGGTGTTTGCGCGGGGGTGCCCTTGCTGCACGGGCAGCGTGCTGGCGGCACGGGGTTGGGGCGCGATCGCTGCAATGCGCCCTTACTGCGCGGGCAGGGTGCCGGTCGGCGTGGCGATGATGCCGCCGAAGTGGGTACGCCCTTACTGCACGGGCAGGGTGACCGGGTTGGAGGGTTTGCCGGCGGAGCGGGCGGTGAGCTGGAGGGCGCCGGAGGGGGCGTCGGCGGGCAGGCGCAGGCGCAGGGCGGTGACGCCGACCTGGCCGACGGCGGCGCCGGCCCATTCCGGTTTGAGCACGCGCTCGCCCACCACGATCTCGGCCTCATCCACCAGTTCGCTCACCATGGCTTCGGGCACGGCGAATCCGTCGGGCACGCTGCGGCGGTAGGGGCCGAAGCCGGTGCCCAGCAGCGTCACCAGCTCGCCCTTGCGCGCCGGGCTGGCGGGGCCGATCAGGCT
>JGI20130J15133_1000159_pt1 | contig 61173 bp, 65 predicted proteins | sample WasSprMetagenome_FD_15133 | JGI IMG/M metagenome (IMG submission 15133) | reverse complement strand
GTTTTCGAACGGGAAGGTCTATATTAATGGGATAGAAGGGTTTTGGAGTTATGCCAAGGAAAGGCTTCTTAAATTTCACGGGGTAAGCAAATAGTGTTTGTGTATTATTTGAGGGAGCTTGAATTCAGGTATAATTTTAGGGCTAACTTAGATGAAATGTTGTATAATGTGCTTGGTGAAATAAAATGAGCAATTACCTAAGATAAAAAGACCTTATGGAAAAAAGGGGATATTCCTTAAAGCCCGGTGATCACGTGGTTCATAAACGTTATCCCGAATGGGGGGTGGGTAAGGTTTTAGAACTTTGGAGGGGAAATTTGCCGGGCGGTAGGGCCTACGTGAAGGTGATCTTTGAGGACGGAAAGGTTCGGATTTTTGACAACAGTGTTGATAGCTCCACCTACTGGGGAAAGGTGGGAATTGTTAGAATTAAAAAGGGCGATTAGCTCAAATGGACAGAGCGCTGGCCTCCGGAGCCAGAGGTCGCGGGTTCAAGTCCCGCATCGCCCGCCATTAGAGGTTTTCCGACTTCCTTTAAAAACCTTTCTTGCTCCATAAATCTCCTTCCTCGTTATTTTATTTCGGATATAACTTGAGGTTTTTGTTGTAAAAAAGACTTGTTTTTTAAGTAGTATTGATAAGTAAAGGGAAAAGGGGCAAAATGGAAACTCATGGGAGAAGGAGGGGTCATGGATTACAAGGATACTCTTAATCTACCGAAAACCGAATTTCCCATGAAGGCAGAGCTAACAAAAAAGGAGCCCAAGCTTCTTGAAAAGTGGGAAAGGGAGAGAATTTATGAAAGGATGTTAGAGCAAAGGGAAATGGCTCCGAGTTTTCTTCTTCATGATGGTCCACCTTATGCCAATGGACACATTCATATGGGGACTGCTTTGAATAAGATCCTTAAGGATTTTATCGTCAAGTCGAAGACTATGGCGGGATTTAAGGTCCTTTTTGTCCCAGGATGGGATTGTCACGGTTTGCCCATAGAGCATGAAGTGGAGAAGATGCTGGGGGGCAATAAGGGTAAGTTAAGCAAAGTGGAGATAAGGGGGCTGTGTAGGGATTATGCCATCAAGTTTGTGAACATCCAAAGAGAAGAGTTCAAAAGGCTCGGAGTTTTTGGCACATGGGATACTCCCTATTTGACCATGGACCCGCAATATCAGGCGGTGATAATAAGGGAATTTGGGAAATTCGTTCGAGAGGGCTACGTTTATAGAGGTAAAAAGCCGGTATACTGGTGTCCTCATTGTAAGACCGCTTTAGCGGAAGCGGAAGTCGAATATAATCCCCATAAGGCCCCTTCCATTTTCGTGAAGTTTCCATTGATTAAGGATGAGAGGTTTTCTTCTCTTCTATCCGACCCACGAGAATCCTTTATAATTATCTGGACCACTACCCCTTGGACCCTTCCAGCTAATTTGGCCATAGCGGTCAATCCGGATTACGAATACGTTTTTGTCTCAAGGGGGAATGAGCTCTTGTTGATGGCTCATCGGCTTTTCCCTTATGTGATGGATCTTCTCGGAGAAAAATGGGAAGTGATCCATAAGGTAGAGGGAAGGGAGCTCGAAGGGTTAAAATACAGGCATCCCTTCCTTCCGAGGGAAGGAACTGTAATTTTGGCGGATTATGTGACCCTGGATACCGGAAGCGGTTGTGTCCACATAGCGCCTGGGCATGGGGAAGAGGATTATGAAAGTGGCCTAAAATATGGGCTTGATATTTACGCACCAGTTGATGAGAGCGGACGTTTTACCCAAGAGGTGCCGGAATTTCAAGGTCAATTCGTATTCGAGGCGGATCCACACATTATAAATCTCCTTAAAGAGAAAGGATTTTTGCTTCACGCCTCTCAGGTTGAGCACTCATATCCTTACTGTTGGAGATGTAAAAACCCCATCATCTTCAGGGCGACCTATCAATGGTTTATTTCCCTTGAACATAACAACTTGAGGCAAAAATTGCTCCAGTGGATAGACAAGGTCAAGTGGATCCCTTCGTGGGGACGGGAAAGGATCTATAACATGGTCCTCACGAGACCCGATTGGTGTATCTCACGCCAGAGGGCGTGGGGGGTTCCCATTGTGGCCTTTTATTGCAATAACTGCGGTGAGATTTTGCTTTCGGATAAAGTGATAGAGCATGTAGCCTCTTTGGTGGAGAAAGAAGGGGCGGATATTTGGTTCCTTTGGGAGGAGAAGAAGCTCCTCCCCCCGGATACAAGGTGTGAAAAGTGCGGTGGGACCTCTTTCCGAAAAGAGGAGGACATAATCGACGTGTGGTTTGATTCGGGGGTGAGCTGGGCTGCCCTTCTTGAGAAGAAGAGATTGGGGTTTCCGGCTGATCTTTATCTTGAAGGGAGTGATCAACATCGGGGGTGGTTCCAATCCTCATTGATATGCAGTGTAGCCAATCGAGGCATGGCTCCTTATAAAAGCGTGCTCACTCATGGTTTTGTCGTCGATGGTGAAGGGCGAAAGATGTCTAAATCNCTTGGTAACGTGATCTCTCCGTCCGAGATAATTGACGAGTATGGAGCCGAGATTTTAAGGCTTTGGGCTTGTGCGGAGGATTATAAGGAAGACATTCGTATCTCAGGGGAGATAATTCAAAGATTAGTCGATGCTTATAGGCGTATAAGAAATACTTGGCGTTTTATGTTGGGTAATCTTTATGATTTTGATCCCCAAAGGCATCGAGTTCCATATTCGCAACTTTGGGAGATCGACAAGTGGATACTAAGTAGATTTATGCGTCTGACTAAGAGGATAAGAGAGGCTTATGATAACTATTCTTTTCATATCATCTATCATTCCGTTCATACGTTTTCCTCAGTTGATTTGAGCGCTTTGTATTTGGATATACTAAAAGAGCGACTTTATGTACTTAATGCGGATCATCCGAAAAGAAGGTCTGCCCAAAGTGCCATTTATGAGATCCTAAAAGGCATGATCGTTCTCATGGCTCCTATTTTGTCCTTTACTTCGGAAGAGGCTTGGTCACATTTACCCAAAGTAGAAGGGGACCCCGAGAGCGTTCATCTGGCCTCTTTTCCGAAGGTGAGAGATGAATGGATAAATGAGGAGCTAGAGTTAAGGTGGGAACGTCTTTTAAGGATAAGAGAAGAGGTCAATAGAGCCCTTGAGGAAGCCCGGAGGAGAAAGGAGATAGGTCATTCCTTCGATGCTTTGGTAAAGATCGAGGCTCCTTCTGAAGAGATCGAATTTTTGAGAAGTTTCGGGGAGGAATTACGAGAGGTCCTTATCGTATCGCAGGTAGAGCTTGGGGAGGCTTCTTCCTTGAGCATAAGGGTCTTTAAGGCCAAGGGGAAGAAGTGTCCGAGGTGTTGGGTTTACGATGAGAAGGTTGGGCTTTCGCCCAGTTATCCTGAGCTTTGCCCTCGGTGTGTGGAGGTTCTTCTTAAGGGATGAGAAAGGTCTGGTTTATAACCTTTTTCTTCCTATCCCTTTTGAGTGATCAGATCTCCAAGTTTCTCATTTTAAATAAGCTCCCCTATGGTCAACCTGTGGAGGTTTTGGGGGAGGTGGTGCGTTTTACCTTTATCTTTAACCCAGGGGCCCTTTTTGGGATCGGGAAGGGAATGGGGTGGTTTTTCATATTGATGGGGGTAATCTTCTTTCTGTTAATACCTTTTCTTTGGCGAGGCAGACGTTCGGTAACGGAAGAGACGGGTTTTGGGTTAATTTTGGGAGGAGCTACGGGAAATCTTATCGATAGGATCCGATTTGGGGCGGTTATCGACTTCATAGACGTCGGTTACAAGGGGCTTAGATGGCCTGTTTTCAACTTGGGCGATGCAGCCCTTAGTGTGGGGATAGGGCTTGTGCTTTTAGCGGAGCTAAGGAGGAGGAAAGATGCATCCCATTATTTGGTCGATAGGTCCTCTTAGGATACCCACGTTTGGGGTGTTGGTGGCTTGCGGAGTTTTCTTCGGTTTTTTGCTATTCGAGAAAGAATCCAAAAGATTGGGGCTTCCCCCTCAAAAAATAGGGGATATCGCCTTCTGGGCGGCCCTGGGGGGGGTTCTTTCTTCGCGATTGGTCTATGTGTTATTTCACCTGCGGGAATACCGAAGCCTGATTGAGGTTTTCAAAATATGGGAAGGTGGACTTGTGCTTTATGGAGGGCTTCTCCCGGCGGTGGGTTTGGCGTTATTGCTAATAAGGTTTTGGAGACTTTCCTTATACAAGGTCCTTGATGCCTCGGTTTTGGGCCTTTGCTTCGGTTTTGGGATGGGGAGGTTAGGCTGTTTTTCGGCTGGTTGTTGTTATGGTCGAATGACAGACCTCCCCTGGGGGGTGGTTTTTTCCGATCCCAATTCCTTAGCGCCCCAAGGGGTGAAGCTCCATCCGACTCAACTTTATGAATCCCTTTTTTTCTGGGCTTGTTTTGCCTTCTTTATGAGAAGAAGACCCCAAGGTAACGGCCTTAGTTTTTGGGGTCTTATGTTGAGTTACAGCTTATTCAGGTTTTTCAACGAATTTTTAAGGGGTGATCCTCGGGCCTTTTTCTTAGGTCTTTCTCATAATCAGTGGGTCATGATAGGGCTTTTTATCCTTTCCCTTTCCATGCTAATCTACCTTCGGAATGTTAAAAATAATCAGATATCCGCATCCTATTTTGAGGAGGAAAGCAGAGCCCGTAAGGGAGATAGATGAGACTACCCTTAATTTGGCTCGGGAGATGGCCGAAACCATGTACGCCGCACCGGGCATTGGGCTTGCAGCTCCTCAAGTGGGTTTTCCGCTGAGGCTGATCGTGGTGGATGTGAGTTATACGGAGGGGAAACCGGATCTAAAGATCCTATTGAACCCGGAGGTCGTTTACAAGGAAGGGGAAATAATGAGTGAAGAGGGCTGTCTTAGCATCCCGGGTATTAAAAGCCTTGTGCCAAGGGCTTCCAAAGTGATAGTTAAGGGATTGGACCTTAAGGGTAATCCCCTTGAGATCGAGGCCTCGGGACTTTTAGCCATATGTTTACAACACGAGATCGATCACCTGGAAGGGATACTTTTCATCGATTATTTGAGTCCCCTCAAGCGTAGTCTTATCGAGAGAAAATTGAGGAAAAAGGCTGAGGAAGAATAAATGCGCCTTCTCTTTTTCGGTAGCTCCGTTTTTTCGCTGAGCGTACTGGAGGCTTTATACAAAAACCACCGAGTAATTGGGGTCGTTACCCAGCCCGATCGTCCTAAAGGCAGGGGTAGAAGAATTGCTCCCACCGTGGTTAAGCTTTTTGCTCAAAAGGAGGGGTTATTCGTCCTTGACCCGGAAGATCTGGACCAAAAGGTCCTCGAGACCTTAAAGGGGCTTTCGCCAGATATCATTGTGGTGGCCGCCTATGGGAAAATCTTGCCCCCGGAATACCTTAAGTTGGCCCCTTTTGGGGCTATAAATGTTCATCCTTCGCTTTTGCCCAAGTACCGGGGTCCATCTCCCATTCAATGGGTTCTCCTTAAAGGCGAGAAAGAAACCGGGGTCACCACTTTTCTTATGGATGAAGGCCTTGATTCGGGTCCCATTTTGCTTCAGGAAAAACTCCCCATCCAGGATGAGGAGACTTATTCCTCCCTTTTGGAGAAATTAAGTCATCTCGCAGCTCGTTTAACCCTTAAGACCCTGGAAGAAATGGAAAAGGGGACCCTAATACCAATCCCCCAGGATCATCAAAGGGCATGTTACACAAAAAAAATCGACCGGAGCCTGGCCTTGATAAACTGGAACAGACCGGCAAGGGAGGTTTGGAATAAGGTGAGGGCCTTGGAGGTATGGCCTTGTGCCTATACGTTTTGGCGGGGAAAGCTCCTCAAAATATGGAGGGCTTCCTTAGGAGAGGGAAGAGGAGAACCCGGAACCATAATAGGTCTTAAGGAGGGGATAGAGGTAGCCTGTTCCGAAGGTTCCTTGATAATCAAGGAGTTACAGCTTGAAGGCGGGAAAAGGATGGGAAGTTCCGAGTTTCTGCGAGGGCATAGGCTTGATTTAGGTGAAAGAGTCGGTTAAGTTAAAAATGAGTATTTATCAACTTAGAGGAGGTGGAGATTCGTGAAGTGGTTCAAAACCACCTTATTGATGGCTATTTTGACCGCCCTTTTTATATGGATCGGACATCTTATAGGGGGAAAACAAGGGGCATTGGTAGCCCTTATTTTTGCGGGTCTAATGAACTTTATGGCCTATTGGTTCAGTGACAAGATCGTATTGATGATGTATGGAGCCAAGGAGATTAAGGAAAATGAGCTTCCGGGTCTGTTTAGGATCGTTCGTGAACTTTGCCAAAGGGCTAATCTTCCCATGCCTCGTCTTTACCTTATCGATACCGATTCGCCCAACGCCTTTGCCACTGGAAGGAATCCCAAAAATGCAGCGGTAGCTGTGACCAAGGGGCTTTTAAAACTTCTGGACGAAGCCGAGCTAAAGGGTGTCATCGGGCATGAGCTTTCTCACATAAAAAACAGGGACATATTGATAAGTACCATCGCTGCCACCTTGGCCGGGGCTTTAGGTTACTTGGCCATGATGGCCCGTTGGAGCCTTTTCTTTGGAGGGTTTGGTGGATCTTCCGAGGAGGATAGAGGAGGCAATATCTTTGGCCTTTTGGGATTGATCATATTCACCACTTTAGCGGCCTTTGCGGCTATGCTCATTCAACTTGCCATTTCTCGGACCCGTGAGTATTTAGCGGATGAAGGAGGAGCCAAACTCTGTGGGAATCCTCGTTTCTTGGCGAGGGCTTTGGCCAAATTGGATGCCTTTGCGAAGCGTTTGCCCCTGGAGGTTAATCCCGCCACTTCCCATATGTTTATAGTGAACCCCCTTCGGACGAAGGACATTTTGACCCTTTTCAGTACTCATCCTCCGATTGAGGAACGGATAAGAAGGCTGGAGATGATGGCCAGGAGGATGGGGATTTAAAAGTTGGACCTTTCACGAGTTTTGGCTTTAAAAGTTCTACTTGAGTGGGAAAAAAGAAGATCTTCGTTAGATCTCCTCTTTCAAAAGGCCGTTCGGAAAGAGGGCTTAACGGATCTGAAAAAAGCCTTCGCCAGGGAACTGGTATTCGGGACGGTCAGATGGATGAAAAGAATCGATTGGTCTATAGAGAGATTTCTTCAAAGAGGGATAGATTCCCTGTCTCCTACTGTTAGAAATGCCCTTAGACTCGGGGCTTATCAACTTTTGTTTCTGGATAGGGTGCCGCCTTGGGCTGCTGTTTCCGAATCCGTTGAACTGGTTAAGGAAAAGGAAGGGAAAAAGGCAGGGGGGTTGGTGAATGCCATTTTGAGGAATATGGCTCGAGAGAAAGGACGTTTAATCCCCGATTCTCCTGACCCTTTGGAAAGGCTTTCCCTTCAATGGTCCTTTCCCCTATGGTTGGTAAAGAGATTACACAAAAGGTTTGGGGAGGAAACGGAGGCCCTTCTTAAGGCCTTAAACGAGCCCCCTCCTTTTACCATCCGCACCAACATCCTAAAAACCTCAAGGGAAGACCTGATGGAGATACTTTCCCCTTTTAGGCCAGAACCTACCCGTTGGAGTCCGGTGGGGATAATTCTTGGCAAACCCCAAGGGGTCCTCGAGTCGCAGGCTTTTAAAGAAGGCCTATTTCAGGTACAGGACGAAGGAGCTCAACTGTTGAGCTTCATCCTTTCTCCCCAAAAGGGCGAGAGGATTTTGGACGTATGCGCTGCTCCAGGGGGAAAGACCACCCACATGGCCGAACTAATGGGCAATGAAGGAGAGATCGTGGCTTTAGAGGTGAACCCTTGGAGGATAAAATGGATGAGAGAAAACCTCGAAAGGTTAGGAATCACTATAGTGGAGGTTCATCGGTATAATGCTACTGAACCAATAAATTTTAAGGGGTTTGACCGGGTTTTGGCGGATGTCCCTTGTAGTGGATTTGGGGTATTGAGGCGTAACCCCGATCTTAAATGGCGGATGACTGAGAAAGAGATTTACAGGCTTAAAGAAATTCAAAAGCGCATATTGAAGAACTCCTTAGAGACTTTAAAAGAGGGGGGGCTCCTTCTTTATAGTACTTGTACCTTTACTTTCGAAGAGAACGAGGAAGTGGTAAAAGAGATAGCAAAAGAAAAAGGTGCTTCCATTGTGAGCCTTAAAGAGCATGCGTTTTTGCAGGGGATCTTTTTTAATGAGGAAGGTTTTTTTCTTTCCCTTCCTCATGAGCATGGTACGGATGGCTTCTTTGGGGCGCTTTTAAGGAAGTCATGAGTTGGGTTTCGGTTTTGATCTTAGCGGCAGGCAAGGGGGAGAGGGTAGGGTTACAAAAATTGCTTTTGCCCTGGAAAGGGAAAACCATAATCGAAGAGGTAATAGAGACCTTTTTGAGAACTAAAGTCAACGAGATTATTGTAGTACTGGGAAGAGATTATGAGATTTTAAGAAACATTTTAAGCCCATATCCCGTGAAAGTGGTTTATAACTCTAATTATGCAACTGGAAAAGCCTCTTCCATTAAAAGGGGATTACAAGCTATCGATGTAAGAGCCGAGGGAATAATGATAGCGATGGGGGATATGCCTCTAATAGAGCCCCAGGTGGTGGATCGGATGATAGACGTGTTTTTGGAGAAAAGAAAAATCGTGGTGCCAGTGTGGGAGGGTAAAAAGGGGCATCCCGTACTTTTCCCGAGGGCCTTTCAGGCTGAGTTGATGAAAATTACCGGAGATGAGGGGGGAAAGGGGATTTTGCAGGAGTTTCGGTCTTCGGTTTTTGAACTGGTGACGGATTCCCCTACTATATTAATGGATGTAGACACCTTTGAGGATTATGAGCGAATTATAGAATATGCCCGTTTAATGGGGCATTTCGATAAATAACCAAGGGCAGAGACGTTTTTGTAAAAATTCTATTCCCAAGTAAATCCCCAACCCCAAAAGGCTCATGGCCAAAATCCCTGCGTACATACTGGAATAATCAAGGAGAGTGCTTCCGGTTAGAAAGATATAGTAACCCAGGCCGTATTTTGTCCCAAACAACTCGGTAAGATACAACACCGCAATGGCAGTACCGGTTGATTGTCTTATGGCGGTAAAAATGGCCGGTAGGGTCGAGGGGAAATATACGAATCGAAAAAGTGCCCTTCTTCCGGCTCCGAGGCTTCTCACCGACAGTATCAATTCGGGTCTCAAAGTCTTGGATTGATCTCTAACTAGTACCACTATTTGAAAGAAGATGATCACGTAAATTATCAATACCTTCGGAAACTCCCCAAGTCCAAAGAAAAGGATGGCCAATGGCACAAAAACCACCTTGGGGATGGGATAAAGGAGATAAATGAAAGGCAGAAAAATCTTATCAAGTCTTTGACTCTGTCCGAGGATGATCCCCAAAGGCGAAGCGGTGATAATGCCAATTCCGATGCTCAATAAAACTCTAAGAGAACTTGCTATGAGATGCTTTCCCAGTTCGTGAAAAAGCTCCCGAGCGAAGACTAAAAACACCCGATGTGGATAAGGGAGTATAGGTCGGTTTAGAAGGTAGGCAATGATGTACCATAAAAGGAGCATTATGAGAATTGATAGGAAAATTTCCCGCTTTTTCATCTTGGAAGATGCCCCTTAAGGTAGTTCCGTATCTTATCACATACCTGATGATAAATGGGGTTATCCCTTTCGGGAGGAGCTCCTTCGAGGATCAAAGGATCTCGGTGAGGAGGTCTTTTTAAGCAGAGGATTTTACGTCCCAAAAAGACTGCCTCTTCTATGCTATGCGTTACCGTTATGATGGTAAGGCCTTTCTCACTTTGGAGCTTCAAAGTGAGTTCTTCCAAATCTTCCCGAGTAGGAGCATCCAGGGAGGAAAAGGGCTCGTCCATCAAAAGTAGGTCTGGTTCAAGTACCAAAGCCCTCGCGATAGCGACCCTTTGTTTTTGTCCTCCGGAGATCTGAGAGGGATACCTGGTGGCTACTTCTTTAAGATTAAGCCTTTCAAGCCAATGATCCACCAATTTCGCATGGTCTTTTGGTATGGGACGTGTGGGAGCATGCACCCCATCTGGACCGTAAAAGGAACGGATCTTAAGCCCCAAAGCCACATTTTCCCTAACGGTACTCCACGGCAGGAGTCCTAAATCCTGAAGTATTAAAGCGGTTTCGGGCCTCGGACGATTTATAGGTTTCCCATCGATGAGGATTTCCCCCTTTTTCGGTTTTAAAAGACCCGCTAAGAGGAAAAGAAGGGTGGTCTTTCCGCAACCCGAGGGCCCTATCACTGACCACGCCTCTCCCCTTTCCACCTTCCAACAAAAACCCACAAAAAGGGGTTGTTCTCTTTGATAGAAAAATTCAAGATCCCTTACTTCTATAAAAGACCCTTTCATAAGGGATATGGTCCTCTAAAAGCCGCTTTTTCTTAAGCCATTCAAGCACCTCTTGCCATTGATGAGGAGAGGGAAGCGAAAAAGAGTTACAGAGGTAATCCGGAACCTTATAGGTGTCTTTAAGCGAAGGAGGAAGGAGTTTTTTTTCAACGAGCATTTCCTTAGCCCAATCTTTGTTAGCGTAAATTTCGTTTACAGCCCTATAAACGGCCGAAAGAAAAATGGAATTTGCTTGAGGATATCGTTCCAAGAATTCCTTTCTTGCCGAAAAGACATCAACGCTATAATCGTATTGTGAATCCTCAAGGATGAGATTACATCCTTCTTTCAAAGCAAGGAAGGCGAGTGGATCGGGTAATACGGCTGCTTTAACTCTATCGGAAACCAGTGCGCTCATTCGATCAGGTATACGCGGTATGGGAAGGAAAGACATTTCGGAGGGTTTAAAGCCATTAAGTTCAAGGATTCTCTCAGTTACGTAATGGGGAAGGGTGTTTTCAGATACAGCAATGGGTATGCCTTTTAGTTGTTCCAATTTTGAAATACCGCTTTTCGGGGAAGAAAGAAGGAAAAACATGGGAGAACCTTTGACCGCTTTTGCTGAAGTGCCTATTACAAGAACCCGTGTGCCTTTGGCATTAAAAAGGGCAACTGCTAAAAGGTCATTGATAACTATGTCAATTTTCCCCGAAGCGAGAAGTTGGTCCCTTTCAGCAGCCGAGCCCACTCGGACTATCTCCACCTCAAATCCCGAGGGGAAATATCCCTTTTCTTTGGCCACATAAACCGGAAGGGATTCCACAATGGGTAAAAGGCCAATTTTGGCTTTAAAACCAAAAGCTTGAGAGGTCCAAAGGATGGAAAGAAGTAAAAACACCTTTTTAAAACCCCTCATGACCCACCTCCCCAAAAGATTCCCCCTAAGGTTGAGAAAAATATCACAAGACTTATATATCCGTTGACGTTGAAAAAGGCCACATCAAGCTTTGAAAGATCATGGGGCTTGACCAATCGGTGTTCGTAAACGAGCAATATCCCTGTTAAGGCCCATCCGATCCAATAAGGCCATCTCAAGCCTGACAAAAGTCCCAAGAACAAAAGCCCTAACATCATCAAGGCATGGCAAAATGCTGAAAGCCTCAAAGCCTGAGAAATCCCAAAACGGGCGGGGATCGATTTTAATCCATCCCTTAGATCCACCTCCACGTCTTGACAGGCGTAAAGGATATCAAAGCCAGCTATCCAAAAGGTGACATTCCCCAAAAGAATCCAAGCGGGGAGGTCTTGGGAAGAGAATAAAGAGCCTCTCACCGCCACCCAGGCCCCCAAGGGAGCCAGCCCATCAGTAAAGCCGAGGATGAAATGACTCAGCCAGGTGAAACGTTTGGTGAAGTGATACCCTGTTAGAAACAGAAGGGCAAAAGGCGAAAGCTTAAAGGGAAGAGGACCCAGTTTGTAGGCCGAAAAGAGAAACAAGGCTAAAGAGATGAATACGGCTCCCCAAGCGACCTTTTTCTTTAAAGCCCCCGTGACGAGGGGCCTTTTCCAAGTCCTTGGGTTTCGGGCATCAAAGGGAAGGTCTATCAATCGGTTAAGGGTCATGGCGTAAGTGCGGGCCGAAGCCATGGCCAAGGTGATATAGAGAAAGGTCCTTAAAGAAGGCCAGGTGCCCAAGCCTAAGAACATCCCCAAATAGGCGAAGGGAAGGGCAAAGATGGTGTGTTCGAATTTTATGGTCTCCAAAAAGGCCTTTATCTGCCGCATTTTTTGAGCGCTTCAAAGATCTGGGGCCACTTTTCATCGATGGTCTTTTTAATTTCTTCGCTCATTTTCACCTTTTCAGGCCATTGCCTCTGGTGGCCCTCTTCGGGAAGTTTTCGGGTGGCGTCGATTCCGATTTTTCCTCCAAAGGAATGCTGGATGGCTGAATGATCCAAATGATCCACCGGACCCTCCACTATCACCACATCCCTTTTCCAATCCACATTTCCAAGTACATACCAGGCTACGGTGCTTAAATCCTCAAGCTCCACCTCCTCATCAACCACCACTATGGCCTTAGTAAGGCTCATCATCCCTAAACCCCATAAACCAAAGATCACCTTTCTCGCCTGTCCGGGGTAAGTCTTTTTTATGGAGACCAAAAGAAGGTTATGAAATACTCCTTCTGCAGGCATATGAATGTCCACTATTTCGGGAAGCACCAACCTTATAAAGGGAAGGAAAAACCTCTCTGTGGCCTTTCCCAGCCAATAGTCTTCCATAGGGGGGATACCAACGATTGTGGCCGGATAGATTGGATCAGCCCTCATGGTAATGGCGCTCACATGAAGGGTTGGGAAAAGTTCAACTGGAGTATAGTAGCCCGTGTGATCCCCGAAGGGTCCCTCTTCCCTTAGATCCTCTAAATCGATAAAGCCTTCTATTACGATCTCGGCCCTGGCCGGGACTTCTAAACCTACACTCACACATCTTACCATCTCCAGCGGTTTCCCCCTTAACCAATTCACAAAAAGGTACTCGTCAAACCCTGGAGGAAAGGGAGCCGATGCAGCCCATATACAAGCGGGATCGCCTCCCAAGACTACCGCACAAGGTATGGCTTTCAAGCCTAAGGCTTTTGCCTTAATTTGATGGTGGGTTCCCACCTTATGACGTTGCCAATGCACAAGGAGGGTCCTCTTATCAACGACTTGTAGCCGGTACATCCCTACGTTTCTTTGACCTGTAAATGGATCTAATGTCACCACCTGAGGAAGTGTTATAAAGGGTCCTTTATCCTTTGGCCAACATTTCAAAAAGGGGAGTTCGTATAAGTTTACTTCAGCGTCTTTTTTGATGATCTCCTGACAAGGAGCTTCCTTGAGGAGCTTGGGCCGAGGCACAAAGCTCCAGAAGGAGCGCAGAACCTCCTTTCCCGCTCGGAAAAAATCTCCAAAAGTTTTTGCGGAAAAAAGCCCGAGCAATCCTTGGGCCCTTTTTTCCAGTTCCTTGAGATCCTTTACCCCCAAAGCCAAAGCCATCCTTTTATGGGTCCCAAAAAGGTTGGTCACAACTGGTATGTTCGATTCCTTTACGTTTTCAAAAAGAAGGGCTTTGTTTAAATCTTTGGGCCCTTTTGAGACCCTTTGAGTTATTTCGCTTATCTCAAGCTCTGGTGATACACTTAGAGGGATTCTCGCTAGTTCACTTCTTTCCTCGAGGATTTTCAAAAAGTCTCTTAAATCCCTCAATTTAGGCTCCCCAAAAGGTATCTATTCTGTGATGCTTGCCCACTAATTTATACATCCATGGGGGAGTCCATTCCAGTCCTAACACCTCTTTAAGCGGGCCATCGTGAATGGCCCAGCTCCTGGTCCTCGCACTTGCTTCCATTCCCCTTTGGCGAAAAGGGGTCGAGCCATCCAGCCCCAAATATAACTTTCCTTGGGGTCGGAACTCTTTCCCTATGGTTTGCATCATTTTAAGCCCCTTGAGATAGGTAAATCCATGCCGTTCAAACATAATGGCATTATGATAAAAAAAGAGCTTCAAGGGTTATGGTGTTTAGACCCAAAAAGCTCGTGAAGTCCTCAAGGCATCTGAGGAATTTTCCAAAAAGGCCAAGCCCCGGCCTTACCATCCCGGGGGCAAGACCCGCTTGCATGGCTTTTATCTCTTCTTCCATGTTCCTTTGGAAAATCCCACAGAGGGCCTCTTTGCCTTCCGGGGTTTTATCCACGTTAAACCTCTCTTTGGTGATATCGTTCATCACGATCCAATCGAGGTTAACACTTCTAAAATGTTCCTCGAGGGATAATTGGCACTGAAAAATCGGATCTTCATCTTGAGGATCAAGACGGATCTCGATTAAAGCCAGGTTTTTGTCCTTGGGCAAATAACCCCTAACACATTTGTATCCCGATGGCCCTTTGAGGGTTACCGGATCGATATTAAATCGAAGAAAGATCTCGTTGGGGATGAGTTTCAGAAATAAAAAATCCCTTACATGAGAAGGGAGTGCGTTAATCCTTCTAAAATCAAGTGCCATTCCATCTTAAATACCTAACACCTGGCGTACCAAGGCTTGAACCGCTTCCGGATCAGCCAAGGTGGAGGTGTCTCCGAGTTCTTCATACTCCCCTTGGGCTAATTTTCTCAGTATCCTCCTCATGATCTTTCCACTTCTGGTTTTAGGGAGCATCTCTACAAAATAGAGCCTATCTGGGGTGGCGATGGGTCCGATGACTTTCCTCACGTGGTTTATGAGCTCCTTTTTCAATTCCTCACTGCCTTCAAATCCCCTTTTTAAGACCACAAAGGCACAGATCCCTTGGCCTTTTATCTCATGGGGGAAACCCACCACCGCTGCTTCACTTACCGCGGGATGGCTCACCAAAGCGCTCTCCACTTCGGCTGTTCCTATCCTATGCCCCGAGACGTTTATCACGTCGTCTATTCGTCCGAGTATCCAAAAATAGCCATCCTCATCAACTCGAGCCCCATCGCCCGTGAAATAATATCCTGGGAAAACCGAAAAATAGGTTTCCCTTAGCCTTTTATCCTCCGGATCATTCCAAAACCTTCTGACTATGGAAGGCCAACTTCTCCCGATAACTAAGGCTCCTCCCTCTCCAATATCACAAACCCTGCCATCTTCCCGAAGGACCTTAGCGTCTATACCTGGAAAAGGAAAGGCCGCAGAGCCTGGCTTAAGAGGTAAAGCGGGGAAGGGACTTATGAGAAAACCACCTGTCTCGGTTTGCCACCAAGTGTCCATTATGGGACATCGGCCTTTGCCCACCACAGAGTAATACCAAAGCCATGCCTCAGGATTGATGGGTTCACCCACCGAACCCAAAATTTTAAGACTCGATAGGTCATGCTTTTCTACCCACTTGTCGCCTTCTCTCATCAAAGCCCTTAAAGCGGTCGGAGCAGTGTAAAACTTGGTGACTTTCCACTCCTCGATAATCCTCCAATACCGGTCAGGTTCTGGCCAAGTGGGAACCCCTTCATAAATAAGCGTGGTGGCACCAACACAGAGGGGGCCATAAACTACATAACTATGACCCGTAACCCATCCCACATCGGCGGTGCAGAAAAATACGTCGTCTTCTCTTATGTTAAACACCCATCTTAAACTTCGGGCTACATGAACGAGATAGCCACCCGTAGAATGGACCACTCCCTTTGGTTTTCCCGTGCTACCCGAGGTATAAAGTATAAAGAGCGGATCCTCCGCATCCATGACCTCACAGGGACATTCGTCTGAAGCCCTTTCCATTAGCTCGTGAAACCAAAGGTCCCTGTCTTTATCCCAAGGGATTTCGATTCCCATTCTTTTTACTACAATTACGTGCTTGATGTTTGTTAAGTGCTTTACGGCATCATCGGCGTTTTCTTTCGACTTTATTATTCTCCCGTTTCGATAATAGGCATCAGCAGTTATCAAAAGTTCCGCTTGAGCATCTTCAATCCTTCCTCTTAATGATTCGGGGGAGAAACCGCTGAAAACAACACTGTGAATGGCCCCAATCCGAGCACAAGCAAGCATCGCTATGACCACTTCGGGTATCATGGGCAAATAAATGGCCACTCTATCTCCTCTCTTTACCCCAAGTGCCTTAAGGACGTTGGCGAACTTCGATACTAGATTATGAAGTTGTGAATAAGTAAAGACCTTCCATTCTCCTAAGGGTTCTCCTATCCAGATCAAAGCGGCCTTATTCTTGCGCCAAGTTCCTAAATGACGGTCCAGGCAATTATAAGCGGCGTTGAGTTTACCATCGATAAACCATTTGATATTAAGCCTTTCGAAATCCCCTTCGGAGACCTTTTTCCACCTTTCAAACCAGGTAAGTTCCTCCTCGGCTATTTCGCTCCAGAAGGCCTCGGGATTTCGAAGGGCTTTTTGGTGGAGCTCACGATAATGTTCAAGGTCCTTTATATAAGCCTCTCTTTTTATTTCTTCTGGAGCTTCAAAGAGGCGTTTCTCCTTTAAAAGGGAGTCAATCTCCATTGGAAGACCTCTTTTCCTCAAGGATCGCTTTGGCATGCTTCAAGGCTTCTTCGAAGAAGGTCTCACTTAAAACGCCTAAAGGTGTGGGGGTTTCAAATATTCTTCTTGGTATCCTCAATTTATCAAGAGAAAAGCCTTCTCTTTTTTTGAATTTAAACTTTTCCTGGAGAATTTTACGACCGAGCTTCACCAGTTCGTCTTCGTTGAGGGAAAGGTCCACTATTTCCAGAAGTTCCTTTATCAACTCTGCCCGGTAGATGCCCCTGGCGAAAAAGCACACTACTAAGCTTGAAAGTATCTGGCGCCAGCTTTCCTCTTTCACCAGCTCATCGATCGCATTTTGTGGGGTTAAAGGCTTATCCTTGGGCCACTTCTGATCCAGACTATAACCAGCTCCATCCAAATGGCTATGTCTTGAACCTATTAAATAACCCAAATGAGCACAAGGACCAGTGTGGTAACCCGGCATCTCATTACCACCGAAGGCCAAAGCGAAATCCTTCCCCCCAAAAATGGTGGAGGCATATTCCACCCCCTTTCCTAGGGCTTCATATAAAGGAGTTGGCCTTCGGAGAATAAATTCCACGGCTTTCATATAACTTTGGTAATCGCCCCATGAGAATTTGAGCCCTCCAGTTTCCTTTTCGCTTATAAGTCCCCGGTTCTGGGCTTCGGTAAGCCACGCGAGCACCACCCCCGTACTCATGGCATCAAGCCCCCAGGTCTCGACCTTATCGAGCAACTTCAAAAAACCCTCCGTATCGGAAATACCGAGCATCGAGCCTAAGGCATAAAGGGGCTCATAATCGTAAGAGATCATCCTAGTACGGTAAAAGTAAGGATCTTCCTCATAGGGTTCGCGCAAGGCGGCTATGTGAATACAACCCACCGGACAATGCGCACAGGCAAGTCTTCTTCCAAGGAAGGCCTCCAATAGCCTTTCGCCCGAAAGCTTCTCCGCACCTTCAAAACTAGAAGCTAAAAGGTTTCTCGTGGGAAGTCCTCCCAGGCTATTAAGGGGCAAAACGTTTTCGGCAGTGCCAAGATCGTGGTACTTCTTCATAAGGGTGGAATCCACGGCCTCCTTCCAGACCTTTCGATAAAGCCTTCGATAAAGCTCATGATCCTTAACGGGAAGTGATCTCCTTCCACTTATGACCAGAGCCTTAAGGTTTTTGCTCCCAAAAACTGCTCCCAAACCAAGCCTTCCGAAATGCCTATAAGTCTCCGTGACCACCGTGGCATAACTTATCTTCTTCTCCCCCGCAAGTCCTATCCTCATTATGGTTCTCATCCCACTTCCTGGTTCCGTCTCCCTTAAGATCCTTCCTACGGTATAAGAACTCTCTATTCCCCAAAGGGCGGAAGCATCCCTGAAAAACACCTTCTCCCCATGGACGGCTAAATAAACGGGGGTTTCGCTTTTTCCCTTAATCACAATGGCCCCATAACCAGCCATCCTTATGGCTATGGCACTTCTTCCTCCGGCATGGCTTTCCCCTAGGTTTCCCGTGTGAGGCGATTTGAAGAGGGCTACCGTCTTTGAAGCTAAGGGGAAAAGCCCCGTTAAGGGTCCTACCACAAAAACGATTGGATTTTCCGGACCCAAAGGATCAGCTCCTGGAGGACATTCCTCTTCCAATAGTTTTATCCCTACCCCCACTCCTCCGAGGTACTCCCTAAAAAGATCCTCCCTTCTTTTTACCCAAAAACGCCTTTTAGAGAGATCCACATAAAGCACATTGGTCAAGGGGTCATTCTCAAGCATCCTTTTCCTCCATCTTTAAAACCCCATAAGGGCAAAACTCTATACAATACCCACATTGATTGCATATCATGGGTTTGTTACTCTCTTCATCCCAAAAGACGCAACCTATGGGACAAGCCATCTTACAATGTCCACAGCCTATACATTTCCCCTCCTCCAAGATAACCCCTCCGCCTTCTCTCATCTTCAAGGCCGAAGTGGGGCACACCTTAAGGCAAGGAGGATCCATACAAGCCCTACACTTGACGATCACAAACCCCCTCTCCATTCCTCCTACCGAACGAACACCAATTCTCGCTTTAGATAAACCAGCTCCCTCTCTCCTAGCACAGGCGAACATACAACATTGACACCCCACGCACTTTTCACTATCACTAACCGTAACCCGACGAAGCATGGATCTCCTTTCCTTTAGTGAAATTGAGTTTAATTTTAAAATAACCACAAAGGAGTGTCAAGTTAAATTTGGAATAAAAGGGCATTAGAAGCTATATTTTAACCGAAATTTGAAAAAGGAGTTTAAAAGCTGTGAATAGAGGAAGATGCTCTTGAGGTCCTCTTTTCCACTTTGCCTTAATTTTTGTAAGATAAAAAGTAACTTCTTTAGGGTAAAGGTGTTGGAGACCAAGATCTTCCAAGTAAAAGCGGTTCCCGTAAGTCAGACATATTCGGTCGAAAAGGCCTTAGGGCTTATCTTTACCTCTCCTGGTGAGACCTTTCTAATAAACAGGCTGAGTGAAACCATAATGGTTATAGCCACCAAACCTCATATGGAGAGGGTTGAACGATTCTTAAAAGAACTAAATTTTGCGAGGAAAGTGAGGGTGATTTCATGAGAAGGCTTGGAGAACTGCTTCTTGAGAAAAGGTTGATAAAAGAGAACCAGTTAGAGGTAGCTTTAAAAGTACAAACCCTCACGGGGGAAAGGTTAGGGGAGGTCCTGGTTAAGCTCGGTTTTATTTCAAGCAGGGATTTGGCCCAATGCTTAGCTGAGCAACATGGTTTGCCTTATATAGATTTAAGGGAGATACAGGGCATATCCGAATACCTTTTGAAAAAATTCCCCAAAGAAGTGACGCAGGATGCCGGTTTTTTGCCCTTAGAAGAAAATCACGAGCTTCACATCGTGGTTACTGATCCGGCAAATCTTAGGGCTTTCGAGGTAGCTCAGGCCATGAGCAAAAAGCGGGTGAGGGTGTTTTTAACCGATAAGGAAGTTTTTTGGGACGTTTTTGAAAAAGTTTACTATTTTTTGGAAAACCCTACGGAGAAGGTTGTTGAAGAGGCTAATAGAAGAGCCCGTTTAGAAGTTCCAACTGAACTCATACCGCAGCTTGTGGAAGCCTTAATTAGTGAAGGGGTGGGGCGGCATGCCACCCATATCCATCTCATGGTGACCGAACCCGTATTTAATGTCCTTTATCGAGTTGATGGGGTACTTCTATATGGGTTTAGTTTAATGAGGAATTTGGTTTTTCCCATTATCTCTCGTATAAAGATTTTGGCTCAAATGGAGATTGCTGAAACCCGTATCCCTCAGGACGGATCGTTCGAATTCGAATTTTTAGGAAGAAAATACGAAATCAGGGTCTCCACCCTCCCCACCATTCAAGGTGAGAGCGTGGTCCTGAGGATACTCTTTGGAACCAGGTCTGAGCTTTATCGTCTTGAGAACCTCGGTTTTGAAAAGGAGTTAATAAAGGAACTCAAACTTTTGATGAGGAAACCCCATGGCATGATCCTCTGCACCGGTCCCACTGGTTCAGGCAAAAGTACGACCCTTTATGCTCTTTTAAACGAAGTTAATCGTTTGGAAAGAAGCGTCATCACTATTGAGGATCCAGTGGAATACCGACTTAATTTTGCCAAACAAAGCCGGATAAACGAAAAAAAAGCCTATGATTTCACCATGGCCGATAGGAACTTCATGAGACACGATCCGGACATCATCGTAATAGACGAGATAAGGGATGAAGAGACCGCAAAAACAGCTATAAGGGCCTCCATAACGGGGCATCTTCTTTTGAGCACCCTCCATGCCAATGACTCCCTTTCGGTCATACCCCGGTTTCTGGATTTAGGGGTGGACCGGTTTCTTTTAAGCACTTCTCTTTTGGGCGTTTTGTCCCAGCGTTTAGTGAGGAAGATATGTCCCATTTGTAAAGACGAGAGAAAGCCCACGGAGGCGGAGAAGAGGTTATTTGAGGAGAATGGATTCGACTCAAACGAGATAAGGTCCCTTTATTTCGGAAGAGGTTGTAGCGCTTGTAAAGGTTTGGGTTACTTCGGAAGGACCGCCATAGGAGAACTTCTCTCCGTAAATGATACCATTAGGGATATGATCTATAAAGGCGCTTCTTTTAGGGAGTTCAGGGAAGCAGCCCTAAAAGCGGGTACGGAGCCCTTAAAGAGGGATGGTATCAAAAAAGTGTTAAAAGGTATTACCACCATAGAGGAGTTAGAAAGAGTCCTCGGATGAGGTTTTACTTTTATAAGGCGAAAAAGAAGAGTTCCGCTTCAATATGACCGAGCTTGAAGTTCACCACCGGAGGTTTTTCGCGCGAAACTGGGTTGATCTTCCTTCCGGGTTCCTCCTTAAAAGAGGGGATCAAAGTTACGGGCTTTGTTTCGGTTTCATCATGGTAAGTGGTGAATAAAGATGAGGCTCAGAACTTCCCCTTGACAAAAGGGCGTGTTTTCCTTAGAGTTTATAAGACATAAAGGGGGGAAGGAAATCTAAGAAGAACTTGACATTCCCCCTCAAAATTGGTAGTAGGAAAAGGGCAAATTTAAGAGCCCGCGGAGGGGCTTTAATTTTATTGGAAAAGGGAGGCTTTTAATGCCTACTATTAATCAATTGGTAAGGGAAGGGAGAGAAAAACCGAAGGAAAAGAGCAAGGCTTCGGCTTTACAAGGTTGCCCACAAAAACGAGGTGTGTGTGTCAGGGTATATACTACTACGCCCAAAAAACCCAATTCGGCTTTGAGGAAGGTGGCCAGGGTAAGACTGACCAATGGGATTGAGGTCACCGCTTATATTCCGGGTATAGGTCATAACTTACAGGAACACTCGGTGGTTTTGGTGAGGGGAGGGCGTGTGAAGGATCTTCCGGGTGTAAGGTATCATATAATCCGAGGTGCTTTGGATGCAGCCGGTGTAGAGGGGAGAAGGAAATCTCGGTCCAAATATGGGGCCAAGAAACCAAAGTAAGGGGATAGGATATGCCGCGTAAAGGTAGCGTTCCGAAAAGGGAGATACCACCTGATCCTAAGTATAACGACGTATTGGTTCAGAAGATGATAAATTGTGTTATGTGGGATGGTAAAAAGAGTGTGGCCGAAAAGATCGTCTATGGGGCTTTGGATATTTTGAGGGAAAGGCTCAAAGATGATCCTTTGAAAATCTTTCATAAGGCGATAGAGAATGTGAAGCCGATTCTGGAAACGCGACCGAGAAGAGTCGGAGGGGCGACTTATCAAGTACCGGTGGAGGTAAGGCCCGAGAGACAGATAAGTTTGGCGATAAAATGGATAATTAACGCCGCAAGAAGTCGTTCCGGAAAGCCGATGAAGGAACGCCTTGCGGAGGAATTAATAGATGCTTTTAATAACCGAGGTGCAGCGGTAAAGAAGAAAGAAGACACCCATAGAATGGCCGAGGCCAATAGGGCCTTTGCCCATTATCGGTGGTAAATCCCTAGAATAGGAGGTCTTATTATGGCTAAGCCGAAGTTTGAGCGGAAGAAGCCTCATGTGAACATAGGGACGATTGGGCATGTGGATCATGGGAAGACGACTTTGACAAGTGCTATTACGTTGGTTTTATCGAAGCACAATTTGGCTCAGTTTATGGCTTATGAGCAGATAGACAAGGCTCCGGAGGAGAAGGCGAGGGGTTTGACGATACAGATTGCGCATGTGGAGTATGAGACGCCGAGGAGGCATTATGCTCATATAGATTGTCCGGGTCATGCGGATTATATCAAGAACATGATTACGGGTGCGGCTCAGATGGATGGGGCCATATTGGTGGTGAGTGCTCCGGATGGTCCCATGCCTCAGACCAGGGAGCATGTGCTTTTGGCCAGGCAGGTTCAGGTTCCTCATATGGTGGTGTTTATGAACAAGACGGACATGGTGGATGATCCGGAGTTATTGGATTTAGTTGAGCTTGAGGTGAGGGAGTTGTTATCCAAGTATGGTTTTCCTGGGGATGAGGTGCCGGTTGTGAGGGGTAGTGCTTTGAAGGTTTTGGAGTGTGGTTGTGGTAAGAGGGAATGTGAGTGGTGTGGGGCCATTTGGCAGCTTATGGATGCGGTTGATGAGTATATACCTGAGCCGGTGAGGGAGGTGGACAAGCCGTTTTTGATGCCCATAGAGGATGTGTTTTCCATAAGTGGTCGTGGTACGGTGGTTACTGGTAGGGTTGAGAGGGGGATTTTGAGGCCTGGGGATGAGGTGGAGATAGTTGGTTTAGGGCCTACCAGGAGGACGGTGGCGACTTCGATAGAGATGTTTAGGAAGGTGTTGGATGAGGCCAGGCCTGGGGATAACATAGGTGTTCTTTTGCGGGGTATAGGGAAGGATGAGGTTGAGAGGGGTATGGTTTTAGCGGCTCCTGGTTCTATTAAGCCTTATAAGCGGTTTAAGGGTGAGGTTTATGTATTGACGAAGGAGGAGGGGGGGAGGCATACTCCTTTCTTTAATGGTTATAGGCCTCAGTTTTACTTTAGGACGACCGATGTGACTGGGACGGTGAAGTTGCCGGATGGGGTGGAGATGGTGATGCCGGGTGACAATGTGAATTTGGAGGTTGAGCTTTTGGAGCCTGTGGCTTTGGAGCGTGGTTTGAGGTTTGCGATCCGAGAGGGCGGAAAGACCGTAGGAGCTGGAGTGGTAACGGAAGTGATGGATTGAGGGTGTGAGAGATGAGGGTTATAATTACACTTGCTTGTACTGAATGTAAAAGGAGGAATTACACGACGACGAAGAACAAAAAGAATACGCCGGATAGGCTTGAATTGAGGAAATATTGCCCGAATTGTAGGCGCCATACTGTTCATAGGGAAGTAAGGTAGGCCAGTAGCTCTAACGGCAAGAGCGCCGGACTCCAAATCCGGAGGATGGGGGTTCAAATCCCTCCTGGCCTGCCATTTTTGATATTTTGGGAGTCCCGGGTGAGGGAGAAGATAAGGCAGTTAGTGGAGTTTCTGAAGGAAGTCAGAAGCGAGACCAAACGAGTGAGTTGGGTTTCGAGGAAACAGGTTTTAGGGGCTACCTTGGTGGTTTTGATTTTGGTCATCATTATGGCCATTTATTTGGGGATAATAGATTTGATAATCGCAGCTTTTATGAAGGCGGTGTTAGGGTAACATGGCTCAGAAGTGGTACATAGTACATACGCTTGCGGGTTATGAAGAGAAGGTGAAGGCGGCCTTGGAGGAACGGATACGTAAATTTGAAGAGGAGAAGGTCCGCCAAGGGGAGAAGGACGCCAGGGGCAAGTATTTTTCGGAGATCATCGTTCCTACCGAAACCGTGATGGAGGTGGTAAAGGGTAAAAAGCGCACCACTACCAAGAAGATATTTCCGGGTTATATCCTGGTGAAGATGGAGCTTAACGATGAGACTTGGCATGTGGTCCGAAGTACCCCTCGCGTTACCGGGTTTGCGGGCAGTAGAAGTCGCCCTGTTCCGCTCCCTGATGAGGAGGCCGAAGAGCTCATAGCTCAGCTTAAAGAAGGGGCTTACCAGCCTAAGCCCAGGGTGAGTTTAAAAGAGGGTGACACCGTAAGGGTTATAGAAGGGCCCTTTGTCAATTTCGTGGGTACGGTGCAGGAGGTTAATCCGGAGAAGAGGAAGGTGAAGGTCTTAATAAGCATATTCGGCAGAGCTACTCCTATTGAGCTTGATGTAATGCAGGTAGAACCCGTTTAAGGGGGTTGAGGATGACTAAGAAGAAAGAAGTGAAGGCTACCGTGAAATTATTGCTTCCAGCAGGGCAAGCGACTCCCGCGCCACCGGTAGGACCTGCCCTTGGGCAACACGGGGTGAATATCATGGAGTTCTGCAAGGCCTTTAACGAACGCACCAAGGGGATGGAGGGGACCATAGTTCCAGCGGTGGTGACCGTTTACAAGGACAGGACCTTTGACTTCGTATTGAAGACTCCCCCTACTTCGTTTCTTTTGAAACAAGCGGCCAAGATAGCCAAAGGGTCTTCGGAGCCTAATAGGATTAAAGTGGGTAAGATCACCCGGAAACAGCTGGAAGAGATAGCTCGAATAAAGCTTCCGGATCTTAATACCGATGACCTTCAAAAGGCCATGCGGATTGTGGAAGGTACGGCCAGAAATATGGGCATTGAGATCGTGGATTAGGAGGAGAGGATGTCCAGAAGGGGGAAGAAATATCTGGAGGTTAAGAAGAAGGTAGATCGAACGAAGCGTTATCCCCTGAGGGAGGCCGTTGAGCTTTTGAAGGAGCTCTCTTATGCGAAGTTCGACGAGACCGTGGAATTGGCATTAAGGCTCGGTGTGGACCCGAGGAAGCCCGAGGAGATGGTTAGGGGTAGCGTGGTGCTCCCCCATGGGACGGGCAAAGAGGTGAAGGTTTTGGTATTTGCCAAGGGCGAAAAGGAGAAGGAGGCCAGGGAAGCGGGGGCCGATTATGTAGGAGCGGAGGAACTGGCGGATAAGATCGAAAAGGAAGGATGGCTTGATTTCGATAAGGTAGTGGCTACTCCCGATATGATGAAAGTGGTCTCCAGGCTTGGGAAGATCCTTGGGCCCCGAGGTCTTATGCCTTCGGCGAAAACGGGGACGGTCACCTTTGACATTGGGAAGGTGGTTAAGGAACTCAAAGCAGGTAGAATAGAGTATAAGGTTGACAAATATGGTAACGTCCATGTGCCGGTGGGGAAGCTCTCTTTTGGTCCCGATAAGATCTATGAAAACGTGGTGACGGTTCTCGATAGCATCATGAGGGCTAAACCGCCCACGAGTAAGGGTACTTACATCAAATCCATTACGCTTTCTACTACTATGAGCCCAGGGGTTAAGGTGAGTCCCGAATCCTTAAAAGAAGCTCTCGGCATGTAAGGAGGAGTGAGGTGCTTACCAAGGAAGAGAAAAGAAAAATGGTGGAAGAATTACACGATAAGTTTACGAGGGTTAAGGCGGTGTTTCTAACGGATTTCACGGGGCTTCCGGTGGAGACTCTGACCCGTTTGAGGAAGCAGCTCAAGGAGCAGGGTATGGAATACCGGGTGGTGAAAAATACGCTTTTACGGATGGCTTCTCAGAAAACACCCGTTGAAGCGTTGATCCCTTATTTCGTTGGCCCAAACGGGGTAGTTTTGGCTTACGATGATCCAATGGTTCCGGCTCGGGTGTTGATGGATTTTATAAAAGAGGAACCGGAGTTAGATATAAAGGTTGCTCTTGTCGAGGGTAAAGTCCTTGGAGTTGAGGAGATAAAGGCCCTTGCCAATCTTCCGCCGAAGCCCATCCTTATAGCACAACTTATAGGGATGATAAAGGCTCCTGTGACAAGGTTGATGTTTGTCCTTTCTGCCCCTATGAGTCAACTTTTAGGGGTATTTGAGGCTATAAAGGAAAAGAAACAGAAATAAGAAAGGAGGAAGGAGAGATGAGTGAGGCCAGACTAACTAAGGAGGACGTGATAAAGTACATAGAACAGATGACGGTGCTTGAACTGGTGGAACTCATTAAAGCCTTGGAAGAGAGGTTCGGGGTTCAAGCAATGGCCCCTATGGCTGCCGTTCCCGCTATGGCTGGGGTTCAGGCGGCGATGGCAGCCCCTGAGGCGGAAGAGAAGACCGAGTTTGACGTAATACTCACCGGATTCCAGGCGGATAAGAAAATACAAGTCATTAAGGTCGTGAGAGAGCTCACCGAGCTAGGTTTGAAAGAGGCAAAGGAACTGGTCGAGGGCGTCCCCAAGCCCATTAAGGAGAGGGTATCTAAAGAAGAGGCTATGAAGATAAAGGAAAAACTCGAAGCAGCTGGGGCTACGGTTGAGGTAAAATAGGGGGATCACCCCTTTTAATTGTATGGGGAAAAGGGAATAAAATAAGAAGAGAAAGGGAACTCTCGAAAGGGGTTCCCTTTGTCCATATAGGGAGGAAGAAAGGATGGAGGTTTTTGAAGAAAAAAGGGTGCGAAAAAGGTATGGAAAGATTGTGGAGAGCCTCGAGATACCGCACCTTTTAGAGGTTCAGCTTTCATCTTATCAAAAGCTGTTACAAAAGGAAATACCGCCGGAGGAGCGGAAAGATATCGGTATCCAGAAGGTCTTCAAACAGATATTTCCAGTTAAGGATTTTTATGAGACGGCTGAATTGCGGTTTGTCAAATATAGGATCGATGAGCCTAAATACGATGTGGATGAGTGCATTGTCAAAGGGTTGACGTATGCGGCCCCTCTTAGGGTTACAGTGCAGCTGGTGATTTATGACGTGCAAGAAGGCGTTAAGACTGGGCAGACTAAGGTCATAAAGGAACACGAGGTTTATTTCGGTGAGATCCCTCTGATGACCTATAATGGTTGTTTTGTCATAAACGGCACCAAAAGAGTGGTGGTGAATCAATTACATCGCTCTCCCGGTGTCTTTTACGATCAAGAAATGCCAAGTGCTTATGCGGGTAGGCCTATTTATACTGCCAGGATAATACCTTATCGGGGTTCCTGGCTCGATTTCGAATTTGATCAAAAGGATTTGGTCTACGTTAGGATTGATCGAAGGAGAAAGATCCCGGCCACGGTTCTTCTCAAAGCAGCGGGTTACAGCACGGAGGATCTGTTAAGGGAGTTTTACGGTGTGGAAAAGGTGATCATCCGTGAAGGGACCTTCTGGAAAAAGGTCACCAAAGAAGCGCTTCTCGGAGAAAAGGCCCCCTCGGATGTCGTAAATCCCAAGACGGGGGAGGTCATTGTTAAAAAGGGAAGAAGGATTAACGAAGTGTTATTCAAGAAAATAGAAGAAGCGGGGATCCAGGAGCTTCCGATCGAGGAGGAGGTGCTTTTGGGAAGCGTAGCGGCTTCTGATATAGTGGACCCTGAAAGCAAGAAGATCATCGTGGAAGTTAACGAAGAGCTTACCCCTGAGAGGTTAAAAATCATTAAAGAAAAGGGTGTAAAGGAGTTTGAGATTATCAAAAAGAAGGAGGAAGAGAGGATTGCCTATGGTATAAGGGAGACCCTGTTAATCGACCCAGTGAGGCTCACCTTAATGGAGAGGGAAGAGGCTTGGCAAAAGGAAGACCCTTTGAAGGAAATAAGGAGACTTGAGCAGGAGAAGGCTTTGATAGAGATTTATCGAAGGATGAGGCCAGGAGAACCGCCCATCCTGGAAACGGCCAGGGCCTTTTTCTATAATCTCTTTTTCAACCCTGAGCGATACGATCTTTCGCCTGTCGGGCGTATGAAGTTAAACCACAAGTTGGGTCTGCAGGTTCCCTATGAGGTTACGGTTTTGAGACCCCAGGATCTTTTGGAGGTGGTGAAGTATCTGGTTTCGCTGGCGGAGGGTAAGGGGAGTGTGGATGATATAGATCATTTGGGAAATCGTCGGGTGAGGACAGTTGGGGAGCTTGTGGAGAACCAATTTTATATAGGCCTTAATCGAGTCGCCCAAGCCATAAAGGAGAAGATGAGCATTCAAGATGTGGAATTCTTGATGCCTCAGGATCTGGTGAATTCCAAGCCGCTTACGGCGACTCTTAAGGAGTTCTTTGGCTCTGGACAATTGTCGCAGTTTATGGATCAGACCAATCCACTTTCCGAAACGACCCATAAGAGGCGTCTGAGCGCCTTAGGGCCAGGCGGTCTTTCTCGAGAAAGGGCTGGGTTTGAGGCCAGGGATGTTCATCCTTCGCATTATGGAAGGATCTGTCCGATTGAGACTCCCGAGGGTCCCAATATAGGCCTTATAGTCTCCTTGACGACTTATGCGAGGATTAACGAATTCGGTTTTATTGAGACGCCTTACCGAAAGGTGGTAAATGGAAGACTCACGGATGAGATCCATTACCTCTATGCCTTGGATGAGGAAAAATACACCATAACCCATTCCAAGATACCGGTTGATGAGACTGGAAGGATCACCGCGGATCTGGTTCAAGCCCGTAGAGGTGGTGAGTATGTTATGGTAAAACCCGAGGAGTTAGATTATGTGGACGTATCCCCCAAACAGGTGGTAAGCGTTTCGGCTTCGCTCATCCCGTTTTTGGAGCATGACGACGCCAACCGGGCATTAATGGGGTCGAACATGCAGAGGCAGGCGGTTCCCCTCTTGAAACCACAGGCCCCTCTTATCGGAACCGGTATGGAGAAGATCGTGGCTCGGGATTCCGGGGCGACGGTGGTGGCAAAAAGGTCAGGTGTGGTGGAGAGCGTGGATTCTCGGAGGATTGTGATAAGGGCCGAAGAAAATGGTCAGGTGGTGGGGGTCGATATTTATAATCTGATCAAATTCCAAAGGTCCAACCAAGGGACTTGCATCAATCAGAGGCCCATCGTTAGGAAGGGAGAAAAGGTTCAAAAAGGACAAGTCATCGCTGATGGTCCAAGTACGGAGTTGGGGGAATTGGCTTTGGGTAAGAATGTGCTGGTGGCCTTTATGCCATGGGGTGGTTACAACTTTGAGGATTCCATCTTGGTGAGCGAAAAGCTTTTGAAGGAGGACACCTTTACTTCGGTCCACATAGAAGAATTCGAGTGTGTAGCCAGGGAGACCAAACTCGGCAGAGAGGAGATAACTCGGGATATACCCAATGTTAGCGAAGAACAGCTTAGGAATCTCGATGAGAGCGGTATTATCAGAATAGGGGCGGAAGTAAAGCCTGGGGATATTTTGGTGGGTAAAGTTACGCCGAAAGGCGAGACCCAACTCACCCCGGAGGAGAGGCTTTTGAGGGCCATATTTGGGGAGAAGGCGGCCGATGTGAAGGATACCTCCTTAAGGGTTCCCCATGGGATAGAAGGAGTGGTCATTGATACCAAGGTTTTGACCCGAAGGGGGTTGGAAAAGGACAAGCGGGCTAAGGAGATAGAGGAGGCCGAGAAGGCTCAGGTTTTGAAGGATATGGAGACCGAGCAGAAGATCATCGAAGATTTTATCAAAAACAGGGTCCTTGAACTTCTGGAGGGTAAGCGCCTTCACAAAGGTTGGGAGAGGTTACCTCAAGGCACAGTCCTCACCAAAGAAGTACTCAAGGAGATCCCTTGGAAGAAATGGAAGGATATCCCAGTTGATCCGGAGATTGCCGAGGAGGTAAATAGATTGATCGAGAAAGGACTCGCTGATATTCAAGAGATAGAACGCCGGGCCAAAGAGAGGATCAAGAAAATAGAGGCAGGGGACGAGCTTCCTCCCGGTGTCCTTAAGGTGGTTAAGGTATATGTGGCTATGAAGCGCAAGCTCTCGGTAGGGGATAAACTCACGGGACGTCATGGGAACAAAGGGATCGTTTCCCGTATCCTTCCCGAAGAGGATATGCCATTTCTCGAGGATGGTACTCCGGTGGAGATGGTGCTCAATCCATTAGGGGTTCCGTCGCGGATGAATTTGGGGCAGATCCTTGAGACCCACCTCGGATGGGCAGCCAAGGGGCTTGGTGAGAGGGTAAAGGAGTTTTTAAAAGGAGGAGAAGTGGCTTTGAAGGAAGAGGAGGTTGAGGAGCTTAGGAATTTCCTCCTTGAGATCTTTTCTGAGCCCGAGGTGAAGGAAGCCTTGAAAAAGGCCACTAAGGAACAACTCATAAGTTTTGCTCAACGCCTGAAGGACGGCATCTTCATGACGGTTCCCGTATTCGACGGGGCGACCGAAGAGGAGATCCGATTTGCCCTTATCAAAGCGGGTTTACCTCCGGAGGGGCAGGTGGTGCTTTATGATGGTCGAACGGGTGAGCCCTTCGATCAGAAGGTGACGGTGGGTTATATGTACATGTTGAAGCTCCATCACTTGGTGGACGATAAGATTCATGCCCGTTCAATCGGTCCTTATTCCCTTATTACTCAACAACCGCTTGGTGGGAAAGCCCAATTCGGAGGGCAGAGGCTCGGTGAAATGGAGGTTTGGGCCCTTGAGGCATATGGGGCTGCTTACAGCTTGCAGGAGTTCCTCACCGTGAAGTCCGATGATGTAGGGGGAAGGACCAGGACCTATGAAGCCATTGTGAAGGGGAAGACGGAGATATTGGATCCAGGTATTCCTGAGTCCTTTAACGTGATAATAAAGGAGCTTCAAGGGCTCTGTTTAAACGTGGAAGTGATCGAAAAGGAAAAAGAAATAAAGAAGTAAAGGAGGTTAAAAGTGGACGATATCATCTTGTCCTTTTTTGAAAAGCCCAAAAGCCCCGATGATATAGAAGCCGTTAGGATATCGTTGGCTTCTCCGGAGCAGATCAGAAGCTGGTCCTATGGAGAGGTGAAGAAGCCCGAGACTATAAATTACCGGACTTTTAAGCCTGAACGGGACGGGCTTTTCTGTGCGAGGATCTTTGGTCCTATAAAGGACTACGAATGCCTCTGTGGCAAATACAAACGGATGAAGCATCGGGGCATTGTGTGTGAGAAATGTGGGGTTGAGGTCATTCCTTCCAAGGTCCGAAGGGAGAGGATGGGGCATATAGAGTTGGCGGCCCCAGTGGCTCATCCTTGGTTTTTGAGGAGCGTGCCGAGCAAAATAGGGATGGTCTTGGATATGACCCTAAAAGAGCTGGAGAAGGTGCTTTATTTTGAGGCTTTTGTGGTAATAGACCCCAAAGATAGTCCTTACAAGGAAAGGGAGTTGATAAGCGAGGAAGAGTATCAGGAATACATCGCCAAGTACGGAAAGGACTCTCTTGTAGCTGGTACTGGTGCCGAGGCTTTGCGTGAGCTTTTGAAAAGGATTAACCTGGAGGAACTCTCAGAGAAACTTCGCTTCGAGATGAAGGAGACGCAGTCTGAGGCTCGGAAGCTCAAGATTGCGAAAAGGCTCAAGATAATAGAGGCCTTTCGCGATTCCGGAAACAGACCCGAATACATGATCCTCGAGGTCATACCGGTGATCCCTCCGGATTTAAGGCCTCTTGTGCCTCTTGATGGGGGAAGGTTCGCCACTTCCGACCTCAATGACCTTTACCGAAGGGTTATAAATCGGAACAACCGTCTGAAGCGTTTGATCGAACTCAATGCTCCCGAGATCATCATAAGAAACGAAAAGCGGATGCTTCAGGAGGCGGTGGATGCCCTTTTCGATAACGGGAGAAGGGGGCGTAGGGCTATCATTGGCGCTCATGGAAAACCACTCAGGTCCTTGGGCGATATGCTCCGGGGTAAACAAGGGCGGTTCAGGCAGAACCTGCTGGGGAAGAGGGTGGATTATTCGGGAAGATCCGTCATCGTGGTGGGGCCGGAGTTAAGGCTTCATCAATGTGGCCTTCCGAAGAAGATGGCCCTGGAGCTCTTCAAGCCCTTCATCTATAACAAGCTGGAAGAAAGGGGTTATGCCACCACCATAAAAAGCGCCAAGAAGATGGTGGAAAAGGAACGCCCCGAGGTGTGGGACATTTTGGAGGAGGTGATAAGGGAACATCCGGTGCTTCTTAACCGAGCGCCCACGCTTCATCGATTGGGCATTCAAGCCTTTGAACCCCTTCTCACCGAGCACAAGGCCATCCAATTGCACCCCTTAGTATGTGTGGCTTATAACGCTGATTTTGACGGAGATCAAATGGCGGTTCACGTGCCCCTTTCCATCGAAGCCCAGACCGAGGCTCGAGTGCTAATGATGTCCACCAATAACATCCTTTCTCCTGCTCATGGGAAACCGATTATCCTTCCCACTCAAGACATTGTCTTGGGGCTTTATTATATGAGCCGAGAAAGACCCTATGCCAAAGGCGAAGGAAAGGCCTTTTCGAGCTTGGAAGAGGTCAAGATGGCTTACCTTCTCGGGGAGGTGGAGCTTCATGCGAGGATCAAAGTAAAGCTTGATGGGAAAGTGGTGGATACTACGGTAGGACGTGTCCTTTTGAAGGAGATCCTGCCTGAGGAGGTTCCGTTTGAGTTAGTTAACCGGGTGATGGACAAAAAGGCCATAACCAACCTTATCGATTATACCTACAGGGTGGCAGGCGAGAAGAAAACGGTCATATTGGCGGACAGGCTTAAGGACATGGGGTTTGCCTTCGCTACCTTGAGTGGCATATCGATGGCCATAAAGGATGTTCTCATCCCTCCGAAGAAGGCGGAGTTGGTGGAAAAGGGTATGAGGGAAGCCGAGGAAGTGAGGCGTCAGTATTTGGAAGGCATTATCACCGATGGGGAGAGGTATAACCGCACCATCGATATATGGGCTCAGGTAACAGAAGAGATAGCCAGCGAGATGATGAAGGAATTGGCTTATGAGAAGGTGAAGACTCCAGATGGTAGAGAGGAGCTTGTGCCGAGCTTTAACCCAGTGTTCATCATGGCGGATTCGGGAGCCAGAGGCAGTCCTCAGCAGATAAGGCAATTGGCTGGGGTGAGGGGACTTATGGCTAAGCCTTCGGGAGAGATCATAGAGACCCCTATTACTTCCAACTTGAGAGAAGGAATGTCCGTTTTGCAATACTTCATCTCGACCCATGGGGCAAGGAAAGGATTGGCCGATACGGCGCTCAAGACCGCAAATGCGGGTTATCTTACCCGACGTTTAGTAGATGTGGCTCAGGATGTGAGAGTTACTGAATACGATTGTGGGACCATTGACGGCATCACGGTGAGTGCCCTTGTTGAGGGAGGGGAGATTCTGGAACCTTTAACTGATAGGATCCTCGGACGGGTGGCCTTGGAGGACATTATTGATCCTTATACCGGAGAGGTGATCGTCAAGGCGAATGAGGAGATAGACGAGGAGAAAGCCCAAAGGATCGCAGACTGTGGGATTACGGAGGTCAAGATAAGATCGGTTCTAACCTGTGAATCTCGCGACGGAGTATGTGCTTTGTGTTATGGTAGGGACCTGGCAAGGGGCAAGTTGGTGGATATAGGTGAAGCTGTTGGTATAATAGCGGCTCAATCGATAGGTGAGCCAGGCACCCAGCTCACCATGCGAACTTTCCACATCGGAGGAGCGGCCTCAAGGCAAGTTGAGGAGTCTAAACTCGAAGCCCCCATGTGGGGAAGGATTAAGTTTATAAACCTCAAAACCGTCAGGAACCGAGAGGGCAAATTGGTGGTGATGAATCGAAAAGGCGAAGTGGCCATATTGGATCAGGAAGGAAGGGAGAGAAAGCGTTATCCATTGCCTTATGGAGCCAAGCTTGTGGTTGAGGATGGACAAGAGGTAAGGGAAGGCGAATTGATCGCCGAATGGGATCCTTATACCATACCCATAATCACCGAATTTTCCGGTTGGGTTAAGTTCGGGGATATCATAGAAGGGGTGACCGTACAGGAGCTTGTGGATGAGGTCACCGGGCATACTCGGAAGGTGATCATCGAATGTAAGGATCCGGATCTTAGGCCTCGTATTTCCATAAAGCAGAAGCGCATAGATGAGGAAGGCAAAGAGGTCCTCGAGACAATCGGGCGTTATTATTTGGCGGTAGGATCTACCATTTTCGTGAAGGAAGGCAGTTGGGTTGAGGCAGGTGATGTCCTGGCGAAGATCCCACGGCAGATCGCCAAGACTAAGGATATCACCGGTGGATTACCGAGGGTTGCCGAACTGTTTGAGGCTCGAAGGCCTAAGGAGCAGGCCTTAATAAGTGAGATCGAAGGTTATGTGAGTTTCGGTAAAATCGCTAAGGGGCGAAGGAAGATAATAATCACCCCTGAAGTAGGTGAACCGAAGGAATATCTCATTCCTAAGGGTAAACACGTGACCGTTCAAGAAGGCGAATACGTGAGGGCAGGTGAACCTTTAATGGACGGTACCCCTAACCCACACGATATACTGAGGGTTTTAGGTGAGAAGGCCTTGGCGCGATTTTTAGTGGACGAGATAAAGGTCATTTATCTCCTTCAAGGCGTTAAAATTCATGATAAGCACTTTGAAGTAATAGTGAGGCAGATGCTTAAGCGCGTAAGGGTAAAGGATCCCGGTGATACGAGGTTCGTTTACGACGAGGTGGTGGATAAATTCGTATTTCGTGAGGAAAACGAGCGGGTGATAAGGGAAGGCAAAAGACCGGCGGTGGCTGAGCCAGTGGTTATGGGTATCACTAAAGCAGCTCTTTATACCGATAGCTGGATCTCTGCAGCCTCATTCCAGGAAACTGTGCGCGTACTCACTCAAGCCGCTATTGAGGGGAGAACGGACTATCTGAGGGGGATAAAAGAAAACGTCATCATAGGGAGGCTAATCCCGGCAGGAACTGGCTATCCTCTTTACCGGGACTTGGACATTAAGGTGGTAGAGGAAGAGTTAATCCCCATTTACCCGAGCGCTAAGGATTCTGAATAGGAATCAGCGTTTTTGAGCGGAAGGCAGTTTTTGACGGGCCAACTCCGCTTCGGCAGAGGTAGGGTATTCTTTTATCAACTTTTGTAAAAGGTATTCGCCAGTCTTTTTCTCTCCTAAAGCGAGAAAAGAAAGCCCCTGTTTTAAAAGCGCAGCAGGCACCTTGGTGGATTTAGGGTAGCGGTTCAAGAGCTTCTCGTATTCCAAGATGGCCCTCTCGTAATCCCCCTGTTTATAAAAACACTCGCCTATCCAGAATTGGGCGTTTGGAGCAAGTTCATGATTAGGAAATTGGGATAGGAACTGGGAGAACAATTGTTGAGCCTTTTGGAAATCCTCTTGCCGGAAGCTTTCCAAGGCCAAACGATAAAGCTCCGCTGGATCCGTATTTAAGGGAGGTTGTTCGGTTCGAGGAAAAGGTGGTGGGGAAGCTTTGGCTTCTTTTAATTCCTTTAAACTCTTTTCAAGCTCGCTAAGGTTTCTTTCAATTGTTCCAAGCTTAAGGACCAATTTTTGAAGGGCATCGGCCTTTTCCTGCTGATCGGCCTTAAGGGAGGAGAGGGTTTCCCTGAGGGTATTGAGCTCACCTTCACTATAAGAGGAAAGACGATTTATCTTTTCGTCAAGTTTCTTGAGCTGTAGAGAAGTGTTCTCTTGGTTCTCCTTTAATTGTTGAACCTGGGCTTCCAGATTGTAAACTCGGAATTCCACTCGAGAGAGATCTTCCTTGGTGGCACATCCTAAAAGGCAAAAGATCAAAAGAAACGATATTTTTTTCATCTTTCTACCACCACAAACTCGCATCGCCTGTTCTTAGCCCAAGCCTCCTCACAATGTCTCGGATCAACTGGCCTTTCCTTACCGTAACTCACGATGGATAACCGCGAGGGATCTATTCCGAGCTGAATGAGGTACTCCATGGCTGCTCTTGCTCTCTTCTCTCCTAAGGCGAGGTTATACTCATGACTTCCCCTTTCGTCACAATGGCCCTCGATGAGTATCTTCCAGGTGGGGTTTTCCTTTAGAACTTTCGCATTTTCCTCCAGAGTTTTTCTGGCGTCTGGACGCAGGTCGTACTTGTCGAAGTCAAAATAAATGGTCTTAAGAAGCGGTGTTCGCCATACTTCACCTTCTATTCCGGGATATTTCACGGGTTGTAAAGTTTCCTCACCCGGAGAGACCTTCGCCTTCTCAGAAGGAGGGACCTTCTCAACTTGTGGCGAAGGGGTAGTAGCAGGAGGAGGTACAACTATTACCTTTTTTTCACATCCCCAAAAAAGAATCANAATGCTCATTATCCCTATTAAAAAGCCCCTTTTCATCTTTCACCTCGAACTTGAAAAATTCTAACACCACTTTTAGGAGATGTAAACTTTGGGTATAATTTAAAAAATGAAGCCAAAAATAATGATCGTAGACGATGAAGAACCTATCCTTAAGGTTTTATCGGGAGTCCTCCAGGACGAGGGGTATATCTGCCTTTTAGCCCGTAACGGGAAAGAAGCCCTTGATCTTTTTCAAAAAGAAAGACCCCAAGTGGTGCTTTTGGACATCTGGATGCCCGACATGGACGGCCTTGAGTTGTTGAAAAGAATAAAAGATATGGACAGTGAATGTTCCGTAATAATGATATCCGGACATGCCACGGTCGCGACGGCAGTAAAAGCTATGAAAATGGGGGCAGCTGACTTCTTAGAAAAACCGCTCTCGATAGATAGCGTTCTTATGGCCTTGAAAAGGGAAGAGAGAGGGCGTGTTTCAAACGAGTTAAAAAACGGTGAACTTTGGAAGTTCACCTGGAAGGAGAGCCCATCTGGAGTTCAGGTTCCCCAAAAGACGATAAAAAAAAGCGCTGTTCTTCACGGCACGGGGCTTCATTCGGGTCAAAAGACGGGTTTGATCCTCCTTCCTCAGCCCCCTTTTACTGGGATTCTCTTTTATGATCTGGCCGAAGACGTGATAATACCGGCTAACGTTAATCATGTGGTATCCACCGATTTTGCTACCTCTTTGGGTAAAGAGGGCGTTTATATAAGAACTGTGGAACACCTTTTGGCTACCCTTCACGCCTATGGGATTACCAACCTCCTTATAAAGGTGGACCGAGAGGTCCCGGTGATGGATGGTTCAGCCATCGAATTCTGCCGTTTGATCGAAGAGGTGGGTCTTGAGGAGCAGGAAGAAGTGGTTGAGGTATTAAGGGTTCCCAAGCGTTATGAAGTGCGTAATGGCGACCGAGTTTTAGTGGTGGAACCTTCGGAGGAACTGGAGATCGAATTCATCCTTCCCAATTCCCCCTTTAATGGGGATTCCATGAGGTTTGTTTTGAAAAGTCCCGAGGATTTCAAAAGGGAAATAGCTCCTGCCAGGACCTTTGCCTTTTTAAAAGACGTAGAGAGGCTGAGCAAAATGGGACTTGCAGGAGGTGGGCATCTTCATAATGTGTTGCTATTAGATGAAAAAGGACCCGTGAATACTACATTGCGTTTCCCCAACGAACCCTTGAGGCACAAGATCTTGGATTTATTGGGTGATCTTTACCTTTTGAACCGGCCATTAAAGGCCAAGATCCGTGCCACCATGACTGGTCACCGGGAAAACATAGCCTTTTTAAGGATGCTCAAAGAAGACCTGGGATTATAAGTCTATTTCTTCCACCTCCTCAGGCCTTTCCCCTAAAAAAAGCTCGCCTAAATGCCGAAACTTTTCAGGATTATCGGTCACGTAAAAGGTGGTTTTTCCGATTCCCCTTTCCCTTTTCAAGTTCAACGCTTCCAAGACCCTTTTCACCTCTTCGGCGGTCTCTTTGGCCGAGTTTATTAAGGTCACACTTGGACCCACCACTTCCATTATGACCTTTTCCAACAGTGGATAATGGGTACAACCCAAAACCAGGACATCGATCCCCTTCTCCAGGAGAGGACTAAGATAGCGCCGGGTTACCTCCTTGGTGATTGGATCATCTATCCATCCCTCTTCCACCAAAGGAACGAACAAGGGACACGCTTGGCCTATGACCTGGACCTTTTGTCCCTGAGCCAACCTTTTGATAGCCTTCGGATAGGCTTGACTTCTAATAGTGGCCTCCGTTCCTATTACCCCTATAATGCCGTTTTTCGTGAGCTCTAAAGCCTTTTTAGCCCCTGGTTCTATTACCCCTATTACTGGTATAGCATTTTTGGACCTCAAGACCTCAAGGCTCACCGAGGAGGAGGTGTTACAGGCCACCACCAGAAGCTTTATGCCCATTTTCACCAAAAACTCCGCATTTCTCTCCGAATAACGTATAACCGTTTTGGGAGAACGAGTTCCGTAGGGTACTCGGGCGGTATCGCCTAAATATATTAAATCTTCTTCAGGCAGGATGCGCCTCAATTCCTTTAAAACCGTAAGCCCTCCTACCCCCGAGTCGAAGATTCCAATGGGTTGAGAACTTTTTAACATGGAGGCATTATAACATTTCAAAAAAGGAGGGAAAGATGAGGCTCAAGGATAAGGTGAGCATAATTACCGGTGCTTCAAGCGGGATAGGTGAAGCCTGTGCTAAACTTTTCGCCCGAGAAGGGGCAAAGGTAGTACTTGTGGCAAGGAGGATGGAGGTTTTGGAGAAGATAGCTTCGGAGATTAAAAGAGAAGGAGGGGAAGCACTTCCGGTGAAGGCGGATATTTCAAATCCGGAGGAGGTTAACAAGGTGGTGGAGGAAACGGTTAAATCTTACGGGACAGTTCACATACTCATAAATAACGCGGGTCTTGCGCGGGATAATCTGGCCCTTAAGCTAACCCCTCCCGAGTGGGAGGAGGTCCTCAAGGTTAACTTGCTTGGGACTTTTTATTTCTGCCAGGCGGTCTTCCGACCCATGAGAAGGCAGCGTTACGGCAAGATCGTAAACACCGCTTCGGTGGCCATAAGGGGAAACATCGGACAAGCCAACTATGCGGCTGCAAAAGCGGGGGTTGTGGCCCTCACCCGGACCTTAGCCTTAGAATACGCTCGGGCTGGGATAAGGGTTAATTGCGTAGCTCCAGGAGTGATCGAAACCCCTATGACCGAAAGTTTTTCGGAAGATATGAGGAAGAAAATCCTTGAGAGAATACCATTAGGTTACTTGGGAAGGCCAGAGGATGTGGCTTATTTACACCTATTTCTGGCAAGTCCCGAGTCAGATTACATAACCGGTCAGGTTTTTTTCATCGATGGTGGATTAACTGTGGGCGTTTAAAGAAGAAGCGGAAGGATTATCCTTTCGATCCATTGAAAGTTCCTTTTTACCGCCTCTTTTCCCACTAAGATCTCTCCATGCCCCGGAAGGAGGTACTCCACTTCTAATTCCATAAGACGCCTTATACTGCGTGCCAAAAGTTGGGGATCACCCCCCAGGTCCGTTCTTCCAACTCCTTGTAAAAAGACCACATCCCCGGTAATAAGGATCTTATCCCGGGGATTATATAGGCATATCGAACCTGGAGAATGCCCAGGCGTATGGATTACTTTCCAAACCTCTTTTCCAAATTGGAGTTCCCCTTCTTTAAGGTATAGATCGACCTCTTTCGCAGGGAGTCTCGATCCCGAAGCCTGAAATAAATAAGGTCCGTAAAATTCCTTTAAAGCCCGCTCTTCTTCCTCGTGGAAACCGAGAAGGCTTCCCTTGAAAAACTCAACGCCTTCAAAATGGTCGGGATGAAGATGGGTACATAGGACCAAAGTGATGTCCTTCCCATAAAAGTTGTCCCTTCTCATTTCCCGCAAAAGCTCCGGTATGAAGGCCAAATGGCCAGGATCTACAAGCACATTTACCCCTTCCGATGAGATGATGTAACTGTTAGCATTGTTATACTCAGGATTGAGCCATGGATAAATGTATAAATTTTCTCGAAGTTTCATCTTTACCCTTAGAGTTAAGGACCCTATCATGCTGATTAGTTCTTGTCAATGGTTACTTTAAGATGGTAAAAATGGGAAAAAGAAGAGGGGGGAAAGGATGAAAAGGAAGTTAATATTGGTGGTCGCCATTTTTTGCCTTTCGCTTTTAGGATGTAGAACCTTGGGGATAGGAGAGGGTAGTGAAAAAAGCGCTGCCCCTACCACGCTTCCCTCGGATTTTTCGGATATCCCAATTCCCAAGGAACTCAAGCTTGATAAAAAAAGCTCTTTGCTTTTTGAAGGTGGCCCTTATAAGAGTGGGTATTTCGTTTACAAGGGAAGGGTAGAGGCCTCGTCTCTTGCCGAGTACTTCAAAAATGCGCTTCAGGGTTATGGTTGGGTCCTTTTGAATAACTTCAAATACCGCCATTACCTGTTGAATTTTATAAAGGAGAAGGAACAAAGAAGTTGCATCATACTTATAAAAGAAGGATTCTGGACCACCGAGGTTCACCTCTGGGTTGGCCCCACCGAGGGTAAACTTAAAGGTAGCTAAATATGTCTCAAGCTCAACTAAGGGTAGTGCTTCTTGAGGCTTCAAGCAAGGCTTTGGATCTTATTTGGAGGTCTTATCGTCAATGCTATTCATCTCGATTTGCTCCAGAGTTGAAAGAGGTGCCCGATGAAGAGAAGGAGCGTTTTATCAAGGAGATGGTGAAAAGAGGCCATCACAGTCCTTTGGAACATGTGAAGTTCACCTTTGCCATAGAAGGTATCTCCAGGGCTTGTTCCCATCAGCTGGTTCGGCATCGCATCGCTTCGTATTCTCAACAGAGCCAAAGATATGTGGATATGTCTCAATTTAAGTATGTGGTTCCTCCTTCGATTGCTAAAATTCCCGGAAGCTTTAGAAGAGTTTCAAAGGGTTATGGAGGAAATAAGGAAGGGTTATAGAAGGATAAAGGATATACTTCAAGCTCATGGTTTGAATAGCGAAAGGGCGAATGAAGATGCGCGTTTTCTTCTTCCTCAGGCCGTAGAGACAAAAATCATCGTCACCATGAACGTGAGGGAGCTTTTGCACTTCTTTTCCGAGAGGCTTTGTTCAAGGGCTCAATGGGAGATAAGGGAATTGGCGAAAAGAATGTTGGAAGAATGCAAGAAGGTTTTACCTGCCATATTTGAAGAAGCGGGTCCCAAATGTGTAATCTTAGGGTATTGTCCGGAAAATCAGCAGAGTTGTGGGTTTTATCTTTCGCGGAACCTTTAAAAGAAAGAACACAAGATGTTTGTGGATAAAATAGGAGAATGGTTTTTGCCGTGGCTAGTAAGAAGGGAGGGGAGAAAGTTTCTCCTTTTAAAAGGCGAAGAGGAGCTTCCCCTTTACCCTTCCTCCGAGATTCCATTGGCCCTTTACGTTCACATCCCCTTTTGTCGGAAGCCCTGTGCTTACTGTTCATTTAACCGCTATCCCTTTGAAGAGGAACTGGCCTCCAGTTATTTTGAGGCCTTAAAAAGGGAATTGGATATGTATTTGGATAGGGGGTTTCGCTTTAAAAGCCTCTATATAGGGGGTGGGACTCCTACGGTTTCAATGAGGCATTTGACCTCCTTTTTGGAGCATCTCCTTTCCCGGAACTCCCTTAAGGAGATCTCCCTTGAGACGAATCCCAATGATGTGACTTGGGAGAACATAAGGATTTTGAAACAACTGGGGGTAAAAAGGCTTTCCATGGGGGTTCAAAGCTTTCAAGACCATATGCTCCGATTGATGGGGCGCTTTTCTCATACGGGCGAAGAAGCTCGGGAAAAGGTGGAACTTCTTCAAGGGGTTTTTAAGACCCTCAATGTGGATTTACTTTATAACTTCCCTGCCCAGAGGTTTGAGGATCTCCAAAGGGACATAGAGGTGGTGAAAGAGCTTAAGGTTGATCAAGTTACTTTTTATCCCCTTATGCCAGCCCCAAGGAGGTTAAAGGAGATAGAGGAAAAGGTCAGGAAGGTCGATTATAAGCGTGAACGCGCCTTTTACGAACTTATCTTAAGAGAGATGCTCACCGATAAGTGGAGACCTTCAACTGCTTGGTGTTTTTCCCGAGGGGATCACATGATCGACGAATACATAATCGAGTATCCCGAATACATCGCTATAGGAAGCGGTTCGGTGGGCCTTTATAAGGGGTTGTTTTTCGTGAATTACTTTGACCTAAATAATTATCTTTCCGCCTTAAAAAAGGGCAAGTTTCCGATCGCTATGATAAGAAAACTTAAAAGAAGGGAATTTCTTAATTATTACCTTCTCACTCAACTTTTTGGCATGAAACTAAAAGAGGACTATCATCAGAAGGTCTTCGGTCGTCCTTTAAGGGAGGATTTAAAATGGGAGATCCTCTTTCTTTCCATCTTGGGAATTATTGAGGAAATCCCAGGCGGTTTTCAGGTGACCAAAAAGGGAATGTTTACCGTTAGTAAAATGATGAGGGAGTTTTTTACCGCTTTAAATAAATTGAGGGAATACTGTATGGTTAACCGAATCTGAGCCTTAGATGATCAGAAGTAAAACCATTATGAAGAACACTATCGTAAAGATGAATACCCCGATTCCCACCGGGAGACGATAACGATTAGGGTGATAAGGGGAAAGGCTTTCTTCTTGTCTTATTATCCTTTTAAGTTCGAAAGGATTAAGACTTAAAAGCTCGAAGAAAGAAACCACTTCTTTCATTTTCTCTTGCAAAATGGTCCTTAGACCATAGATCCTTCCACAAAGGTTAAAAAACAGAAGAGCTCCTTTGCGGTAAAACCAATCGCAATCGAGGATGATCTTATCGGAAGGTTCAAGATAGTTTATAAAAAGCCATACTGATAAAGCTGAGGAGGAAAGAAGTTGTAAGGATTCAATCAAGTGCTTTTTATCGTAAGGATGAAACTCAAAAGGATAAGGTAAAACTCGATAAAGTAAGGAGGGCCAGAGGCCCAAAAGTATACATAGAAAACTCAAGAAAATCATCCCGGCCTTCATACTCATCGGAATAGGGGAGACAGCAAGTGTAGATTCTTCCTTTTTATTTCCAAACCAGGTGTAATAAGGGAGCTTAAAAGCCGTACAAAGCCAGGTGCCTATGGAGGCCAGGTGGAGTAGCAGATAGGGTATTAAATGTCCTTCTTCTTTGCAAGCCTCTACGATCATAGGCTTACTAATAAAACCGCTAAAAAACGGAACCGAAGATATGGAAAAGGCTCCTACCATGTAAGGGAAAAAGGCCCAGGGCAAAAGTTTAAAAAGCCCCCTTCCTTGAAGATCTGTCATAAGCCTTCTACCTGTGGCGTAAATGACACTTCCGGTGCCCATAAAAAGAAGGGCCTTATAGAGAATGTGAGTGAAAGCATGAGCTGCGGAACCGCTCATGGAAAGGCTTGTCCCTATTCCAACTCCCGCTACCATGTAACCCACCTGGCTTACGATGTGGTAGGAGAGAAGCCTTCGGATATCGTTCTGAATTATAGCCCAAACTACCCCATAAAGGGCCATGATAGCTCCAAACCAAGTTAGAATCGCTTCCCCAGGAAAGGCTCGAAGTAGCACGTAAACGGCTGATTTGGTAGTGTAAGCCGTCAGATAAATGGCCCCAGTTGGGCTTGCCTCAGGGTAAGCATCGGGAAGCCAAGCGTGAAGAGGAGGGACAGCCGCGTTTAGCATAAAGCTTACCAAGATCAGGCTCCGACCTAAACCCGTTTTTTCCAATACTCCAGAAAAGGACAAGCTTCCTGTCTCGTAAAAATGGAGAAGTATACCGCTTAAAAGAAGGGCTCCTCCAAAAAGGTGTATCAATAAATACCTATATCCCGCTTTTAAAGCTTCGGGCGTCTTATTGGACCATATTAGGAAGACCGCTGAGATTGCCATAAGCTCCCAAAAAAGATAAAGCGACACGAGATCTCCCGAAAAAACCACTCCCAAAGCCGAACCGGCATAAAACATGGCCCAGAAATGTTCTCCCTTTTCCTTAACGTGTAAACTATAAAGAAATCCTCCAAAGGCTATAATTACAAATACATATCCAAAAACCAGGCTAAGCTTATCCACTTGTCCAAAAGAAAGCTCGAGCCCAAAGATCCGAGCCGTAATACCTTCCCACTCCCAAGGACGTAAAAGCGAGAAAAAACTAAGTAGGGCGACCGATATCCTTAAAATGCCCCTTCCCCTATGAGGAAGAAGGTAAAGAAGAAAAGCCCCTAAGAAAAACCAAAGGGAAGGATGGACCTTAAAAATCCCCATAATAGCTCCTCCTTCTGGAAAGGAAGAATTTGCCCAAAAATTCAGAGAGGAAGATCAAACCCATACAGCCCAAAAACCCAAAGACGACCTCAAAAAAACCCAGTTTTTCCCACCCGTAAATAAGTTCTTTTTCTCGCATCCAAATCCCCAAAATCCCGCTTAAGATCGTAAGACCCAGAAGAAGTCTTTTCATGGTTTAAACCCCCCAAAAGGAGGAGATAACCATTTTCACTAGGTCTAATAGGTGAAAAAGGAAATTAGGGAAAAGCCCCAAAACCACGCTCCCTAAAGCAGTAAGAAGAAGAGGAATGGTCATACTCAAAGGGGCTTCCTTTATCATAGGATCCTTTTTCCCTTTGAAAAAAGCCCTATAGACAATTGGAAGGAAATAGACCGCATCCAGGAAGGAACTTGTAAGCCAGACCAAAAGGAACCATTTCTTGGAGGCCTCCAGGGTCCCGAGACACAGATACCATTTGCTCAAGAAGCCACAAAGAGGTGGTATCCCACAAAGACCAAGGGCCGCTACTGTGAAGGCCCCCATGGTGAAAGGCATGCTATGACCTATTCCGTCAAGCTCGCTTACGCGTTCTCTTTTACTGCTCACGTATATGGAGCCTGCACACATGAAGAGGGTGATTTTCATGAACCCATGAAAGGGGATGTGAAGGATCGCTCCCTTTAAGGCTTCCTTAGAAAGCATAAGTCCCCCCAGTAGAATCACCGCTAAATTATTAACCGTGGAGAAAGCGAGCCTTCTTTTTAAATTATCCTCCCTTATGGCTAAAAGGTTGGCCCCTATAACGGTGAAACTTACAAAAAGAGAAAGCCCCAACAAAAATCCAAGTGGGAACTCTTTCGCCCCAAATACGAAATACAAGATCCTTAAACACGTGAAAACCCCCGCTTTAACTACCGCCACTGCGTGAAGAAGGGCACTTACAGGGGTTGGGGCGATCATGGCCGAAGGAAGCCACTCGTGAAAGGGCATAAGGGCTGCCTTTGTCCCAAATCCGAGAAAGGTGACCAAAAACACAAACGTTAAAGCCCAATCTTTAACCTCTCCTATGAATCCGCCCTCAAGAAAAGAAAGATTCCCGTAACGGGCCCATAAATAAACGATGCCGAAAAGCCCAAGCGAGGCTCCGCTTAAAAGGTATACTAAGTACTTCCTTCCCGCCCTAAGGGCTTCAGGGCTCTCTTCATGGGCTACTAAGAAAAAGGTTGAGACCGTTAAAATCTCGTAAAAGACAAAGAGACTCGCCAAATTAGACGAAAGGGCTACTCCGATGGCTCCTAATATGGCTAAGGAAAAACAAAAGAAAAATCGGGTTTGGGCATGTTCGTTAAGGCTTCTCATGTATCCAATGGAGTAAATGGAGATGATAAGCCATAAGCTTGTAGAAAGTAGTAAAAATACCATGCCAAAAGGATCGGCTCGAAAGGAAAACCAAAGGCCGGGGAAGAGTTCAAATAAGTCCTTTTTGAGGATATGACCTTCGTTTAAAGCTTCAAGCATCAAAAAGGCCCAAAGGAGGGTCAAAGAAGAGATCACAAGGGTCGTTCCTTCCCTTAGGTTTCTCCTTCTTTCCCCAAAAAGGAGGATCAAAAAACTTCCAAAAAGAGGGGTTAAGAGAGCTAAGAGCGGCAAAAGGGACTCCTTTTCCATTAAAACCCTCCCAGACCGAAGATCCAAGGATCAATCACCTTTTTCACGATGGTTGAAGCTAAACCACCTAAAAGGAGAAGGNNTATGGAAAAGCTCAACAAAGAGACCGAAAAACAAAAGGGCAATCTTTTCGATAACTCCAAATGGGTACCTTTGAGATAGATCCTTTCTAAAATCTTAAAGATCAAAACGGCATTGATGAGACTTGAGACCAAAAGCCCCACTAAAAGATGCCACTTCTTCCCTTCAATGGTTCCGAGAATCAGATACCATTTGCTGAAAAACCCTCCGAAAGGAGGAATCCCAATTACCGACAACCCTCCTATCAAAAATCCTAACGATACCCAAGGATTCTTAAGACCGAGCCCCTCCAAATCCTTTAACCCTTCGTTTTCAAACAGGTGAATAAAAGCACAAATGCTCGTAAAAAGACATCCCATCATGAAGACGTCATTTATCAAATGTAAAATGGCCCCTCTTAAACCGTCTAAATTTCCCGAACTAACTCCCATCCCCAGGAAAGAGATCTCGCTTAAAAGCAGGTAACAGAAGGCCCTCCTCAGTTCCCTTTGTACTATTGCCATAAAGGAGAAGAAAAAGGCCCCTATTAAGGCCAACCATCCCAAAATCTCCAAAAGCACTTTTTCGGAAGGAAAAGTGGGCTTAAACATCCAAAAAAGTATCCTCAAAAGCACATACCCTGCTACCTTTGTGGCTAAAGGGGCCAAAAAGGCGCTTACCGTAGAGGGGGCTTGGGAATAAGCGTCGGGAAGCCAGGTGTGTAAGGGGAAAAGGGCCATTTTCACGCCTATCCCGATCACTAGAAGGCAGAGCCCCACTCTTAAGGCCGAGGAATCGGGAAGGTTTTTCAACAAGTTGACTATGTCCACCATGTTCAACGAGCCGGTAAGGATATAAAGGTGACCTACTCCTAAAAGATAACAACAGGCCCCGATTGTTCCGAAAATGAGGTATCGAAAGGCCGAAAATTCGCCCCCCTTTTTACCGATCGCTACCATCGCATAGGCGGAGAAGGAAGCTATCTCAAGAAGCACATAAAGATTAAATACGTCCCCTGTGACCGTTATGCCCAAAAGGCCACATAGCTGAAGCGAGAAAAGGGCATAAAGTTGAGACCATCGAGAAACCTCCACTTCCTTTTCGACTCTCTCCCTAAAGGAGAGGATCACCAAAAAGGCCACCAAGGAGACCACAAAGGCCAAAACCCCATTTAAATGGTCCACCCGGTATTCGATTCCCCAAGGGGGTTCCCATCCGCCTATGTGATAACTTATGGGCCCTTCCTTTATCACCCTTATCAGAAGCTTCCAAGAAGAAAGGGAGGTTAAAGCACTCGAGATCAACAAAAGAAAATAGGGCATTCTCCTTCCAATAAACCCCATAAGATAAATGAGGAAGGAAAACAAAAGGGGGATTACCACTACTAGAGCCGGCAATTGTTCATTCATTTCTCATCCTCTGCAAGATCTCGTCTTCCTCTAAGGTGTTCCAGTTTTGCCAAATCTTTATAAGCAATGCCAAGGCTATTCCTGTAGTAGCTACTCCCACTACAATAGCAGTAAGCATGAGTACATGGGGCAAGGGATTTACGTAATCTTGAGCCCTTATCGTGAGATTTTCGATCCCATGTTCCGGAAAGATGGGGATATTCCCTCCCTTTTTGGCCCCTATGGAGATGAAGTAATAGATGATGGCCCATTGGAATATGCCCATAGCGATGAGTTTTTTCATAAGGTTTGCTTTTGACATCATCCCGTATAACCCTAAGGCGAGAAGGAGAACATATAGCCAATAGTTGTAATGCCTTAAAACTTCATACACTTGCTCTTTCCTCATGAAGAAGCTTCAAGAAGATCAAAGCCATTACACACATCACCGTAAATTGAACTCCCGTTTCCACCATGGCCATGCCATAATAACGCGCTTTAATGGGCCCATGAGGGAGGATATGGCTCAAAGCTGCATAATCTAAAAAATTCTTTTCAAACAACATGCAAAAAGCCCCTACCCCCGCATAAAGGACACCCACCCCAAGAGCTGAAAGGAGGAAGAGGAATTTGGGTGGAAAATTGCCCTCAAGTCCTTTGGGTCCGTAAAGGAGAAACAGTAAGATTAAGCTTGCCGCATATATACATCCCCCTTGGAATCCCCCTCCCGGGCTCGAATGCCCATGGGCTAAAACGTAAAGTGCGTAAATCTGAATGAAAGGGATGAGGATTCTCGATACACTTTCAATGATCAAGTCTTCCCATTTTTCCTCCATCGGAGTACCCCTCCTAAGATCATGGTCACCGAAAGCCCAGCGGTGAAAATGACAGTGGTCTCATAATTGGTGTCATAACCCCGGTAGTCCGTAATTACGGAAGTAAGGGCGTTAGGAACTCCCGTTTCTTCGATGGTTTTTTCCACATATCTGGGGACCACATGAACGGAAGCCGGTTGTTGAGGGTCGCCAAATATTGGAAAATCCTTTACCGCTTGTCCCAAAGCCAAAAAGGCAAGAATAGCTCCAAGGATCCCCCACTTCTTCAATCCTTGCTCCTCCTGGTGGTCTTAAAAACCGTGGCCACAAAGAAGGCCGTACTCACGCCGGCTCCAACCGCTGCTTCGGTGAAGGCCACATCAGGTGTTCCCAGTTCGGCCCAAATAAGGCACATAAACAGGCTAAAGACCCCCAAAAGTACCACCGCTCCTAAAAGGTCTTTCACCTCTAAAGCCAAAAGGGCCACCACAAAGGCCAAGGGACCAAGCAATAGGTTAAGTTCCCAAATCATGACTCACCCTCCGGCCATTCTAAGATCTCTTTCCCGTCCTTGGTCCAGGGCCGCACTCCCCTTTCAAAGGCCGAACGCAGAAGGGCATGAGTCGAGGTGGGTCCTCCGATAAACCAAAATAAGCCTATAAAAAGTATCTTTATCACCAGTAAAAGCCTCTCTCCCTCAAGCCCCTTGTGAAGTACAAAAAGCGCCAAACCCAATAAACAGAAAAGGATCCCCATGGTGTCAGCTTTACCAGTGGCGTGCATCCGGCAATAACAATCGGGAAACCTCATAAGGCCTATGGCACTAGATAAGAAGAAAAAAAGCCCCAAACTCACTAACCCTATCCCCAATACCACCATTTTACGGCCCTTTATGGGAGAGGTATTTGGAAAAGATCAAGGTCCCTATGAAGGACAAAAGGGAATACATGAGGGCGATGTCTATGAAAAGCTCAAGCCTTCCATAGATAAGCCCAATAACGATAAGCAAAACAACCGTAATGGTCCCAACGAAATTCCCCCCCACAATTCGGTCAATGACCGTAGGCCCAAGGATGATCCTCAGAATGCCAACCACTGAGATCCCAAGTAAAGAAAGCCCCACGGCGATAAGAAAGCCTTCCATCACCTCTCTCCGAAGACCTTTCCCACCCTTATCTCCATCTCCCCAGGCAAACCTTCTCTGGAAGGCTTATCTATCGCGTGAACATAGAAATGGCCTTCTTTAATGAGAAGGGTTATGGTACCAGGGGTAAGGGTTATGGAATTGGCAAAACACACAAGAGCGAGCTCCTTTTTCAAACGGGTCTTAAACCTTATGACCCTTGGATCTATCAGGTCTTTCATCCTTGGATGAAAGGCCAAATAGGCCACATGTAAGTTGGCCTTCCAAATCTCCTTAAGTAACCACCAAAGATAAATCAAAAAGTTTCCCACCTCCCTGGCCTTTTCCTCCACTTTAAGAGGGGCTTTAAAAAGAAGAGTATTGGAAAGAAGCGAGACCACAATCACCGAGCCTATCCCCCAACTCAAGTGCCAAAGATCTAACTTCCCCGAAAGAAGAAGCCAAAAGCCAAAAAGCAAAAGGGAAGTAACCAAAAACCTCACCTCTCCACCCCTCCCTTAAGCCCTATGGAACCTACACCTCGAAGACTCACCTGAAGAAGCACTTTCCATTCGGCCTTTCTCCCCCTTAAAGGAGAAGCCCCGATGTCCTCCACTTTAAGCCCCAATTCCCAACACTGATGTCGATAATAAAGGCCATAACTTGTCTTAACCCTTGAATTAGTATGGAAATCATAATCGTGAGAAAAATAAAAGTCAAGCTTCTCTGAAGCTTTTAAACTAGCGTTTACTTTCATGCTTTCAACTTGGATGGATTTATCATAAGTATAATCGCCTCCAACACTTAACTTGCCATAAGAAAAGCTGAGGTTGCTATTAAATTTTTTGATTTTTTGCGACCAATAGTCATAATTTAACTCCGCCGAAAAGGAAAATTGCTGGGAAGGGTTTAATTTCAATTGCATAATTAATGGTTTTAAACGTTCCTTTTCCTCAAGGTCAGGGAAGACGTCATAGGATTGTGATATTTTAAACCAAATGGCTTCTTTATTTTGGCTTTGAATTCTTTGGAGTAATTCCAGGGTAAAGAGGGCTTCTTCCTTTAATCGATCGGAACTATCGTAAATGGGGTTTTCCGATTGTTTAACCTTTGGCCTTAGAGAGAAGTTCAGTTTGGGTTCAACTAAATGCAGGAAATTTTGGGAAAAAGCGTTGTAACTTTTAAATCCCAAAGCCGAAAGGGAGAAGCCTCCTTCGGGAAGAACTCGGTAAGAGAAGCTTTTATAAGGGTCCTTTGGGTTTTGAGTGAAGTAAAGGCTTGTCCTCAAAAGGGTCCAGGGTTCGAAATTGAGAAAACCGTAAAGCTTGGTCGGATATGAGAGCTTTGGGACCATTTGAAACCTCTGTCCCCGATAATCTTCTTCTCGGAAGAAGTTTACCCCTTGGGTTTCCATCTCGAAATAAAGGCCGCTTTTAGCGATTTCTTTTCGGAAAAGACGGAAGGTCAGTTCGGGAAGGCGATGAAGCGTTTTTTCGTCCTCTTTGGTGGTCAAATCCTGGAAGTACAGACCCTTTAAAGTGGCCTCGCCGAAGGACCAGGTCTTTGACAAAAACAAAGTGGATTCCAAGGTTCTTTTCGAACGGGCTTCCTTTCGGGATTCTTCGAACAGATCGTTCCCAAAATCCCAAGGGTATAGGTCATCGCTCACCAGGTTGAGGTTTAGGATGCCATTTATCTGGTAAGGTAAAGTTGCCTTTTGACGTGAAAAGATGGCCCATCGGTCCTTATGGAGGAGCCGGTCATGTAGACCAAAAACCCTTATCTCACCTTGGTCACTCCTTTTTAAGGCATATCGGTATTCTATGCCTCCCTTGAAACCTCTGCCTCTTCCATCTCCGTGTTGAGTTAAGTAGAAGGTGAGGTCTTGATTCTCTGAGAGCACAAGGAAAAAGGGCACTGTCATTTGAGGGCCATAACGATTGCTTATCTCCAAAGAGGGGATGAGGAAACCGGTCTGTCTTTCGGTTTTGACGGGGAAAATGGCCCAAGGGATGGAGAAAATGGGGAGCTCTTTTACCTTCAAAGAAAGCCATGAGACCTTTCCATAGCCTTCCACTTGGACTTCCAGATTTTTGGCCGTAAACTTCCAAGGGGGTTTTTCATCGTCACAGGAGGTGAGGCTGGCGTTTTTCACGGTGTATCTATCGGGGCCGATTTTCTTTATCTGGGTTCCGGTTACGTAAAAGTGCTTCTGGGATATGAAGATCTTTCCGTTTTCTATTTCACCTTCCTTTTTTTCCAGATCGAAAAAGATCTTATCTCCCCTTATCCAATCCTCCCCTTCTTTGAGGAGACAATTCCCTTTTATTAATACCTTTTTCTCATCCGGCCAATAAAAAAGCTCGTCCCCTTCAAAATAACGTTCTTCATCCCATCCTCGAACCTCTTCTTGAAAATGTATGAGTTTTTGAGCCCCATCATAGAATACCCTTTGGGCTTCTATTCTCAACTGGGCATAAGAAAGACTTGGAAGAAGAAAAAAGATAAGGAGAAAAAGTCTTTTCATAGTCCTTTAAGAAGAAGTTCTCGGATCTCACCAACCGTAAAGAGGGACCCCGTTATTAGGATCAGGTCTTCTGGATCTGCCTTTTCTTTGGCGATCCTTAGGGCCTCTTCGGGCGTTTTGGCTTCAACGCCTTCGATCCCCATCTGTTTGGCCACCTTTATTATTGTCTCGGGCTCCAAACTCCTCGGGTTTTGGGGCCTAAAGGCTATTACCCTTTGGGAAAAGGGGAAGAGGATTTGAAGCATCTCCTTCCAACTTTTGTCCTTCATTATCCCTATTATCACATGAAGCTTTTTAAAACTTATCTCCTTCAGAAATTCACAAAGCACTCTCATGCCCTCGGGATTATGGGCTCCATCCAGTAATACCTTGGGTTTACTTTCAAACAGTTCAAGCCTTCCAGGCCATCGGGCTTCCTCAAGTCCCTTTCTAATATGCTCTTCTTTGATAAGAAAACCTAACTCCAGAAGCGTTTCAATGACTTCAAGCGCTAATGAGGCATTCTCCACTTGATGTCTTCCCAAAAGGCCCACCCTTAAGCTCTGAAGCTTTAACCTTCTTCCCAAAAAGGAAAAGAGCCCATCTTCGTATTGGTAATGGAAATCGCGACCGAGAAGGTAAAGGGGGGCTTTCTTTTTTGAGGCTTCTTCTAAGATCACCTGAAGGGGTTCTTCTTTCTTTTCTCCACATACAATTGGGGTGTTTTCCTTAATGATTCCCGCTTTTTCCCTCGCTATGTCCCTAAGGGTTGGTCCCAGCACATCCATGTGGTCGTGACCTATATTGGTAATTACCCCCACCAGAGGCCGGATCACGTTAGTGGAATCGAGCCTTCCCCCAAGTCCTACTTCCACTATGGCGAGATCTACCTCCTTTTTAAGAAAATAAAAAAAGGCCAAAGCGGTGGTGAAATCGAAAAAAGTGAACCTTTCGGGCCGTTTCGCCCTTTCGGTTTTTTCCCTTAAAAGTCTTATGAGGCTCAAGAGTTCCTCATCGCTTATCTCTTTTCCGTTAATTTTTATCCTCTCGTTAAGGCGATGTAGATGGGGCGAGGTGTAAAGGCCTACCTTATATCTTCGGGAGAGTATGGAATCCAATATAGCACAGACAGATCCCTTACCGTTTGTTCCTGCCACATGGATCGCGCGAAGTTTTAAATGGGGGTTACCTAAAAGTTCTAAAAGGGCCGACACATTTTCCAGGCCGAAGATCATCCCAAATCGTTCAAGGCCGTAAAGGAAACCTATCTCCTTCTGCAGCTCCTCCATCTTCAACCGTAAAGAAGGCTCAAAAGTTTCACCAGAATTTCCCTTAATTTGCGTCGGTCAACCACCATGTCCACCATGCCGTGTTGAAGCAAATACTCCGACCTTTGGAAGCCCGGAGGTAACTCTTCTCCTATTGTCTCCTTTATCACCCTGGGTCCAGCGAACCCGATTAAGGCTCCCGGTTCGGCGATGATGATGTCACCAAGCATCCCAAAACTCGCAGTGACCCCTCCGGTCGTGGGGTCAGTAAGGACGGAGATATAAGGAATTCCTTCTCTTTTTAACCTCCCCAAGGCTGCCGATATTTTGGCCATCTGCATAAGGGAAAGGGTTCCTTCCTGCATCCTGGCTCCTCCAGAGGCACAAAATATAAGGAGCACCTTCCTTTCCCTCAAGGCCAATTCCACTGCCCTGGTGACCTTTTCTCCCATGACTGACCCAAGGCTTCCCCCGAGGAACTCAAATTCGGTGACCCCTATTACGGCCCAATTCCCACCTATGCTTCCCTTTCCGTAGATGAAGGCCTCCTTAAGTCCGGTTTTCTCTTGGGCTTCTTTTAAACGTTCCGAATAACGCTTGGTGTCCTTGAAACCGAGAGGATCAAGGGATTCCAAGTCGGGGTCGTATTCCGTGAAACTATTAGGATCTACTATGAGTTCTAAACGAGTTCTTGCTGGAAGGGGGAAATGATAAGAACATTTGGGACAGACCTTTAAGTTCTTCTCCAATTCCTTTATTAGGATCATCTCTTGACAGGAGGGACACCTTTCCCATAGTTCAACCATGGTGGTCCCTAAAATACCAAATTGGAGGGTAAAAGCCAAGAAAGAGGGAAAAGCGGAATGTTTTCGGAATTATTGATGACCCTCTTTAATCCCATAAGGGTCGAAGGGCAAGGATGACAGATCCCTATAGCTTGCCCCTTTCTTTTGGCTATTTTTACAAGTTCGTCCCATCCCTTTAAAAAGTTCTCCACCGTTTTGGCGTTATCCATAAACACGTCTCTCTTATAAAGGGGTAAACCGAGCTTTTGGGCTTCCGATTCCGCTGCCGAGTTCGGGGTGGTAAGGCTGTCTAAGAAAAAAAGCTCTTCCTCTCTGAGGGTCTCAAGAACCACTCTGACCATTTCGGGATCTTCCATAAACCGAGAGCCCATGTGATTGTTAGCTCCTTGAACATAAGGTAAAGCTTTTATGAAGGATCTCACCCTTTGCCTTATCTCCTCTTTATCCATAGAGAGCAGTAAAGCCCCTTTGCCTGGATCCTGTAAGGGATAGGCCTTCGGTTCCATGGGTATATGAAGCAAAACCTCAAATCCCCTTCTTGAGGCCTTTAGGGCTATCTCTCGGCTGTACTTTCTTAGAGGCAGAATGGAAAGGGTCAAGGGTTCACCGAGGTCCATAAAACGGGAAGCCAGGTTAATGTCCTCCCCCAAGTCATCCACGATAAGGGAGATCATCACTTCCTTAAAGGGTAATAGGGTGACTTTAAAACTATTGGTTCCCGAACGGAGGATTAGGCTCTTTTCACCCTCCAAAACCTCATATTGTACCCCTTTGAGAGATCCCACCTTCCTTTTTAAGGTTGAGAAGAACCTCTCTTCCGCTCTTTGGGGCAAAAGGATCTTTGCCTCTTCTTCCTCCAAATCTATATATTGCCTTTTGAGGCCTATCTCTAAACAGGTGGCCTCTATTAACGTTTTGAGCGTTTCAGCTTCGACTTGATAAGTGGAGGGTAGACTTATTCTGGGGGCAGGTGGTGGAGGTTGAACGATTTTTCTTGACCAATAAAAAGAGGAAAGGACTGCTCCCATAATGGGCAAAACAAAAAAAAGCAACCACACGAAAAAAGGAAGCCTCTTTTTCTTACGAGGGGGCATCTTTAATGATTTTCCGTCTTCAAGTAGTTTCCATAAATGCTCAATACCTTGAGATACTCCAAAGCTTTCTTAAGAAGAGAGTCTTCCTTTCCGGAGGTTTCCTCTTCTTCAAGAACTATATCAGGGTTTATCCCCTTATCCTGGATTGAATTTCCATCCGGGGTGAAATACCTGGCTGTGGTGAGCCTCAATCCCGCTCCTCCTTCAAGAGGGATGATAGTTTGAACCGATCCTTTCCCAAAGGTCCTTGTTCCGAGAATTATCCCCCGATGATGCACCTTCAACGCCCCAGCCACTATCTCTGAAGCGCTGGCTGAACCATGATTGACCAAAACCACAAGGGGCCACTCTGGAAAAGTGCCCTCTTGTTGGGCTTGATACACCAACTCTTGCCCTCCTCGCGTCTTTACCGATACGATGACCCCTTCCTTAAGGAAGAGATCCGCTACTCCCACCGCTTGGTCCAATAACCCCCCTGGGTTGTTCCTGAGGTCGAGGATCAAGCCTTTAATGGGCGTTTTCTTGTTATAAGCTACTATGGCCTCTCTTAGATCCTTAGTGGTATCCTCTTGAAACTGGGTTACCCTTAAATACAGATAACCCGGCTCGAGTTCTTTTGATTTAACGCTCTCGATCTTTATTATATCCCTCACAATGGTAAAATCCTTGGGCTCACTGAAACCCTCCCTAAGGATGGTGATGGTGACCTTTGTGCCCTTGGGACCCCTGAGCCTTTTAACGCACTCCATTAAGCTCAAACCCTTGGTTGGTTCGCCATTTATCTTAAGGATCTTATCACCCGCCTTAAGACCCGCTTTCCAAGCGGGTGTATCCTCGATTGGGGATATGACCGTGAGGATCCCATCCTTTATCCCGATCTCTATTCCTATGCCTCCGAAGGTCCCTTTGGTCTCGATCTCCATCTCCTTCATCATGTCAGGGGTTAGATATGAAGAGTAGGGATCCAAGGACTGTAACATACCCTGGATGGCTCCGATGATAAGCCGATCATAATCTACTTCTTCCACATACTCCTTGCGGACGATCTCCATGATTTCGGTAAATTGTTTGAGCTTCCTATATACCTCATCCTTTGACTTTGACAGGGCAAAACCACTTATAATTAAAGCCGACCAAAAAACGAAGATCACCAAGGTCCAAAACTTCCACCTCTTCATACTCCCCCCTTACTGAGTTATGGGCACGGAAACCCATTTCTCTATGGGTTCACATCGCCCGTTATGACGCACTTCAAAATAAACCATTCCTTCAGCTCCAGTTGAACCAGCGATGCCTATGACTTCACCCATTCTAACCTCTTCGCCCACCTTTTTAAGCAACTTTTCAAGCCGGGCATAAACCGTATGATACCCCCTTCCGTGCTCTATTATTAATAAGTTACCATATCCTTCAAAAAAAGAGGCGAAGACTACCTTACCATTAGCCACTGCCTTTACGGGCGTTCCCCTTTCGCAAAGGATGGCCACTCCTTCATAATGGGGAAGCCTCTTCAAAATCCCTTCCGCCGGTAAGGGGAAATTGGCTTTAAGCTTACTCAATAGCACAGGAGTTTCTTTTTTCTGTAGACTGATAATCAACTCCTCCAAGGCCTTTTTCCTTTTCTCCAGTTCGGCGATTTTTTTCAATTCTTCCCTTTTTTCTTCCCTGACGGCAGCCAATATGGTTTTTACTTCCGTTTCTTTCTTTACATATTGCTTATGCAAAGCTTCGAGTTCCTTTGCTTTTTGGCTTAAGGCAGTTTGTATTCCCGTTAATTTATCAAGCTTATCCCTTTTTTCCATAACTAGGGATTGATATTGCTTTATTAAAGTCCAATCCCTTTCAGCTATTAAAGAAAGAATCTTCATGCGGTTAAGAAGATCACCGTAAGATTTGCTTTCAAAAAGGAGCTGTAAAAGGGTGCCTTTTTGTAATTTATGTAGTTCGACAAACCTAATTTTGAGCTTTCCCTTTATTTTTTCTATATTTTGCTGAAGCTCCTGGATCTCTTTACTTAAGTTTTCGATCTCCCTTTCGATTTGTTTATATTCCTCTTTCACCGATTGGAGTTTTCCATGCACTTGACCCGCCTGTGCGGAGACCTCTTTCAATCTTTTCTCAAGGTTTTGCTCTTCTTTTTGCTTTTGTTTCAGACGTTCTTGTCTTAAAAGCAGTTCCTTCTTTATTCTCTCCAGCTCCCCTTTGGTTTGAGGAGAACTGAAAGAAGGGAAGAAAGTAATTAATAATATTATTAAGATGAGGACCCCACGCAAGAAAGAAATCCTCCGATCATCCCGGAGAGAAGTCCCAATCCCATTATGGAGAGCATGGTCTTGAGGGAGAAAAACTTTAGTTCGGGTAAATATGGGAGCACCCACATGGGTATTTTACTCTGAAGGAATTCGAGGATCAGATAGGAACAAACCAGAGATAAAATGGCTCCTAAGGTTCCCTGAAGGGTCCCTTCTATAACGAAAGGGATCCTTATGAAACTTTCGCTTGCCCCCATGAGGCGTAAAATCTCGATCTCCTCTTTCCGTTGGTAAAAGATGAGTTTAAGGGTGTTCGAACAGATGAAAAGTGTGATACCAAAAAGCAATATTCCTCCCACAAGAAGTAGGCCTTTCAAGAAGTTTAAGCTTTCATAGACTCGTTCGAGCCATTTCCCTCCGTATTGGACTTCTTTTATACCCGGTATCTCTTGAAGCCTCGAAGCCAAAGCCTTTAACTCCTGAACGGTGAGAGGTCTTTTGAGTCTCAATGAGATCAAGTTTGGGAAAAGTTCTTCTTCAAAGTTCTCAAACCCTTCCAGAAGGTTTCCCGCTTCTTTTAAGAATTCCTGCTTTACCTCCTTTGAGGACAAGTATTTGGCCTCGCTTATTTGAGGTTCGTTTTTTATCCGATCCAAAATCTCCTTTATTTTGGACTCGGGTAAATCGGAGTTTAAATAGCATAATACCTCTATACCTTGTTGCCATTTAGAGACGATTCCTTGAAAATTTTGAATTCCCAGAAGAAAAACCGAAAAAATGGTGAAGGCGAGACCTATTGTCAAAACGCCGAGAATTTGTGGTCCCTTTGGACTTCTTTTAAATACTTTAAAAACTCTCATCGCCCACGATCCTTCCTTTCTGTAAGAATATGGTTCTTTTCCGATAGCGTTCGATGATGGACCTATCGTGAGTGGCCACAATGAGGGTTGTTCCCGTGAGGTTTATCTTATCGAATAAATTCATAATCTCCACCGTGAGATCTGGATCGAGATTACCAGTCGGTTCATCGGCAATTATCAAAGGAGGGTTCGAAACTATAGCCCTGGCTATTGCTACCCTTTGTTGTTCACCTCCTGATAAAGCTGGTGGTAACTGGTTAAAGAGCTTACTATCGAGGCCCACGAGCATCAAAACCTGCTCCACTCTCTTTTTTACTTTCTTCAGAGGATAACCCGATATTTCCAAGGGAAGAGCCACGTTCTCAAAGACCGTGAGGTGGGGGATCAACTTGAAGTCCTGAAACACAAAGCCGATCTTCCTTCGAAACTGGCAGATGGCCTTACGGTTCAATCGGGTTATGTTGACGCCTTCGAAGATGATCTCGCCCCGGTCAGGTTTTTCAGCTAAAAGGATTAATCTCAAAAGGGTGGTTTTACCAGCTCCGCTTGGGCCCGTTATAAACACGAATTCTCCTTTATTCACCGAAAAACTCACTCCCTCAAGGGCCTTTATTCCGCCAGGATAGGTTTTGCAAAGTCCATATACTTGTATCATCGTTTTTCCTTGGCAATTTTGGTCAATTCCAAGATCAACTTGCTCAATTTTAACATCTCCTCCGCATGAATGTGTTCTTCTTCGGTATGAGCCAAATGAAGCTCACCGGCTCCAAGGACAAAGGCCGAAATCCCTTTTTGCCTTAAGCTCAAGGCATCGGTCCAAGCGGGCATCCCGCAAATTTTCAATTCTTCCCCAAAGGCCCTTTGCCAGGCTTCTTTTATGATCTGAAAAAAGGGCTCATCTTCCCTTTCCATTTGCCAAGGGGGTTCTATGTCTATGATCTCCACCACCTCTGCTTCAAAGGCTTTTAAGGTTTTTCTTACTCCCTCAAGCACCTCTTGAGGATCAAAACCCGGAAGAACCGGAAAATCTATTAAGGCCTCACATTCCTTGGGGACAAGTTGTGGATCTATGCCTCCGCTGATCTTCCCCAAATTAGGCTTAATGCCCGGGAAAAGAGGATCCTCTTTGGTAAAAAAGGGAAGTTCCAATACCTTATTCCAGACCTCAAAGAAGGCCTCGATGGCGTTTTTTCCCTTTTGAACCACTGCTCCATGGGCGCTTTTGCCCTTAACCTTAACCCTCACTTCCACCCATCCGGCCTGACAAATGGCAAGGCGCAAATTTGTGGGTTCAAGCACAAGGGCCCACCTTATCCCCTCCGGCACTGTGAAGGCTTTGGATCCCCTTCCCCCCTTCTCTTCGTCACAGAAAAGGGCGATATTCATGGAATCCTTGGTAAGTTCTGAAGCCAAAAGTAGGGCGCCTATTTGTCCCTTTGAATCTATGGCCCCTCGGCCAAAGATTTTGTCTTCGGAGACCCTGGGGTTCAAATAATGGGGATGTTCCCAGGAGGGTACCGTATCCAAATGAGTGGCAAAAAGAAGGGGGCTTTTTCCCCTTTGGGCCAATAAATTCCCCCCACAATTTTCAACCCTTTGGAGTTTTACCTCAAATCCTCTTTCGCGAAGCCTTTCTGATAAAAGCTGAATAAACCTTTCCTCTTGGCCACTCAGACTCTCTACCGCTAAAAGTTCTGTGAGGATTTTTATGGCTCTAAGTTTAAGATCATCCTTATCCATATTCCTATTCCCCCGATCTCCTCAAAGCCGAACCGCTTATAAAAAGCCTTAGCCCTTTCGTTGGTCTTCCCTACCCAAAGGCCTATCTTTTTATGGCCTTTATTTTTTAAATAATTGATGGCCTCTTTAAGCAAGGCCGAACCTATTCCTTGGTTTTGTCTCTCGGGCAAGACCACAAGTTCGTGGATTTCTCCTATGAGGCCAAAATTTCGATCGAACCAATTACTGGCACAACCCAAAAATCCCACCTCCTTCTCCTCCTCTTGGGCCACGAAAAACCCCTCGGGATCACCCCGGTAAAGCCAATTTAGATACCCCTTAACTTCCGACCTTCGGTTATAAGCGTACTCCTCAAGCCCTTTATATCCCTCAAGGTAAATCTTTACCAAAAGATCCCTCTTTCTCTTAAATTCCTCCCTGGAAAGGTTACTTATCTTTACGTTCATGGCTCAATATCATTAAAATGGCTCAAAAAGCCATGGTGATAAACAACATAATAAAATACTTGATACTCTTCGATTTTGTCACCGTATCTTCCTGGGGATTAATTTCGCCCATCTTCGCCATTTTTGTGACTCAGCAGATCATAAACGGTTCCCTGAAGGTGGTGGGATTTTCCTCGGCCCTTTATATGGTCTCCTTTTCCTTGGCCCGCCTCATCTCAGCTTACACGGTGGATAGGAAGCTCAACGATAAACAGAGGATAATCCTTTCCACCCTCGGCTCCATTTTGATTGGGATGACCTCCCTTTTTTACCTTTTTGCCCAATTGCCTTTCCATGTTTATCTACTTCAAGCCTTAAACGGGGCCGGTTTTGGTTTGCGTTACTCGCCTTTTATGAACCTATTCACCCGTTATATAGACAAAGGGCTTGAGTCCTTCGAATGGGGGCTTAATGCGGTAAGTGTTAGCTTAGGACAAGCAGCTACCGCAGCTCTTGGAGGACTTTTGGCCGAAAAATACGGTTTTAAGGTGGTCTTTCTCCTTGTGGGAATTTTTACCCTGGTAGGCTCTTTAATTCCCTTCGTCATTTACAAAAACATACCCCAAAATAAAAGCTTTTAAACGAGTTCATCTTTTAGCTTTTTTAAATTTAAAAGGACCCTTTTACCGGTTGATTCGGAAAGGATCCCCTCTTCCTTTAGGCCTTTAAAAACTCTCGAAAAGGTCTCCGGGGTTATCCCGAGTAAAAGGGCTAATTGATGTTTTTTAAAATTGAGCTTTACGCTGTTTGTTTTCCCCCTTTCCGAGAGCTCCCACAAAAAATAAAGGACCCTCTTTCTGGCGTCTCTTAACTTAATGTTTTCTATGAAAGAAAGAAGATTTTGCAGTCTAAACACACAAACGCCGAGGATACTTGCCATTATTTCGGGCTGATTTCGGAATAATTCCATGAGTCTTTCTCTTCGAAAAGCCACAAGCTTTGTGGGGGTAAGGGCCTCGGCGGAAGCAGGATAGGTTTGATTTTCGGCAAGGGCTATCTCGGCAAAAAGTTCGCCTTTCCCAAAAATGTGAATGATCTGTTCTTTACCATCTTCCCCTATCTTATAGATCTTTACAATTCCATCTGCTATAAGGTAGGCCGAATGGGCCTTTTCGCCTTCCCAAAATATGCTTTCGCCTTTTCGATAGTCCAGCACTTCACCGATTAAGGCTAATTCTTCCAGATGTTCCTCTTTGAGGTGACCGAAAAATAGATTGTTTTTCAAATTCAGGCGTAGTGATTGGGGTGAGGAGGTAATTTTGGTTCAGGAAGTTTCTCACATTTTCGCTTAAGAAAGCGGGCATAGTGGGGCCGAGTCGGATGTTCCTTATCCCAAGGTAAAGAAGGGTCAAAAGGATGGAACA
>JGI20130J15133_1000158_pt1 | contig 61285 bp, 63 predicted proteins | sample WasSprMetagenome_FD_15133 | JGI IMG/M metagenome (IMG submission 15133) | reverse complement strand
CCGCACAGTGATTTTCAGACAATCATAACCCTAAAAATTATTGAGACAAATTGTGAACGAGCTTATATACCCCTTGTCGATTTTTTAATGTTCACAAATCAGGTCTAAAATAGGAAAGAGAAATGCTTATTTAGCCGATCAGAGCTCAAAAATGGGTAAGATTCAATGACTCTTTAAAAGAAGAGAATACAGAAACCCACACCCTTACCAAAGAGGTATCCTACGCCAGAGCGATTCAATGACTCTTTAAAAGAAGAGAATACAGAAACTGAAGTAAACTTCGACAAACCCTTCCTTGAGGTTTATGATTCAATGACTCTTTAAAAGAAGAGAATACAGAAACCATTACGTGCAGTTTTACCCCAAGCTCTCTACAGATTGATTCAATGACTCTTTAAAAGAAGAGAATACAGAAACTGCTATAGCTGGTTGCCATGTAGGATTTGATTCAATAGATTCAATGACTCTTTAAAAGAAGAGAATACAGAAACTCGCAAATATTAAGTATCTTCATGAATGAACTTTGTTGATTCAATGACTCTTTAAAAGAAGAGAATACAGAAACATTTCCGATCTACCTTTCTTATGCGAAGATTAGGAGATTCAATGACTCTTTAAAAGAAGAGAATACAGAAACCTTATTATGCTTCGTATTAGGAATTCCTTGAGAGATGATTCAATGACTCTTTAAAAGAAGAGAATACAGAAACATGACATCTTGCATTCCGGTCTATGAAAATTGTTCGATTCAATGACTCTTTAAAAGAAGAGAATACAGAAACCCCGCTACTTTACTAGTAGCCTCATCAAGCATTTCTGATTCAATGACTCTTTAAAAGAAGAGAATACAGAAACGTAGCAACCTTTGAGCTGAATCTCATTAAAGAGAATTGAAAAAAAGCATAGATGAAGCATTAGCAATATTAGGAGCTAGGCTTAAGTGGATAGACGCAAAAATTGATCTTTATGAGGATGATGAGCAGAAGCAGTTGAAGTATTTAAATAATCTTAGCAAGATCGCAGGTCCATTGATGCAAGCATTCAAGCTAAAAGGTATTGAGATTAATAGTGAACAAGATTTGGCTAAGATATTTGAAGAGATAGCAAAAAGAAGAGAAGGGAAGAAGATAGTAAGAATACTTGTTGAGTGATTCTAATTAAAATTGAACAATTGTTGATATAGCACTTTATAAGTGAAGGGGGGATAGTCAATTACACAACGCAGCATCAATTTATCTTGATAAATTTAAATAAAAGAAGACTTTTGGCTCCTTGTACTTATGATAAATATTACAAAAGCGAGATAAAATGAATCTTTGAGGAAAACTAATCGCCTTCCTTTTTGACTAACGCTCTCTCAATGATTAAACCTTGCCATTTTATTGTGTAGCCACAATAAGTTATCATTGTAATAGGATCTGGAAGGTTATAAGGTCTAAGCGCTTCAAGAACTTTAGGAAGTTGTGTTTCTTCTTTTATAACATCTTCAAGGGTCTTCTTCACTTCTCCAATCAACGCTTTTTCAATAATCATCTCTCCTACAAGCAAATGCGTGTCAATTTTATTCATAGCACGGCGCACAGTTTCAGTTGCAACGCCAAGCTCTTCAGCAATCTCTCTAATTGTTGTGATAGGCTTCTTTATATGAAGTTCGACCTTTGATGCTTGAGTATTCAATTCAGCTTCAGCCATTGGCTTAAGGATACTGAGCACATCCTTAACTTGAATCTTGCCCTTATAATAGATTAAATGAATGTTTGGGCTCGAGGCTATTTGGGAGAGCTTATCACATGCAAGCTCTTCATCAACAGCCACTATGAACGGTGAACATCTTATCTCAGCCAGCTTCTCAAGCTTGCGTTTAAGATATTCATGAGTCCAAAAGCCTACGATCTCCATTGGCACATGTGTTTTTCCAAATCGAAAGACAAAATCTGGAATCATTATTGAGGCTCCAGCCTCGACTGGCTCAGCCTCCCTTACCAGAGTCCAAACTGTTCCAAGGCTCTTGAACTGATTTGCAAACTCAGCCTCAACCATACTATCATACTTCTCTTCAACGACCATTTCTGGAAAAAGCCAACCATGCTTATCGCTTTCTAAAACGAAGTTAAGAAGTCTGTTCATCCTTAAGATCTTTGCTTCAATCCTCCATGGCTTCCCCTTCAATATTTCAGGAATGACTTTAGCCATGGCTGTTCCGTAACGCCTTGTCAACTTGAAAAGCGAAATAGGACCGCTAAGCCTAACTATAAAGTTCTCATCCTTTCGCTCTGCTGTATACATTAAACCATAGTACTTTATGGCCCTGAAGATTCTCTGCCAGTTCTTTGAAGCTATGAACATCATTTCTGTTGAATGAAAGAGGAGCGACTGAGTCAGGCTCAAGTTATAATTCTTAAGAAGATCTAAGGGGCTCATGCTAGGTGCATATTCAAGGACCATCTCAGAGTCCAAGTCAGCGTACATAGAGTCCTCAAGCTGCTCGATAGAAACCTTAAGGTTTGAAGCTACATACTCAACTATGCTATTCCTTTCTTCATAACTTGTTGGGTAGCCTCTTCTTGATGCTTCAGCAAAGAGCATATGCCTCGCTGTCAAAGGTTCGATAGAAGCTTTTGATGAGAAGGTGCAGGCACGTTCAAAGATTGTTGCTAAACCTCTTATGAACCTATAGTCTCCATAAGCTTCTTCAAGCTCTGAAACCTTCTCCCTAATCTCCCCTCTCTTAAGGTTAGTGCTCTCCACATAGGCTTTTATTACAGCATTAGCAATTGAAATGCTTCTTTCATCGAGCTTTGAGTACTTCGGCCTTATATTATCCTTCCAGCGTTGGACCACTAGAAGTTCCGTTGGAAGCATTAGCACTACTCCTTTTCTAAATTTTTCAGATCAGGCTTTCTGTGCCTTCTGATGCTTATCTCTGCCTCCTTCGTCTCTCTTGAAACTACTTCTATCAAAAGGGCAACTTTGCCATCACTCTTCCTTAAGAGCCTCCCAAGGCGCTGTATCTGCTGTCTGGGACTTCCCGTACCGCTCAATACTATACCTCTACTTGCATCAGGCACATCTATACCCTCATCGAGTACTTGGCTCGTGACTATGGCTCTATACTCTCCTGTCTTAAACTTGGAGAGAACGATTCTCCTCTCGCTTTCAGGCGTCTGATAAGTTATGGCTGGTATGAGGAAGCGCTTGCTTATAGCATAGACAAGGCTATTGTGAAGAGTGAAGATAAGGGTTTTCTCCTTTGAACCCTTTAGCATATTTGCTAAGAAGCGCATCTTCTCCTCAGAGTTTAATGCTATTTTAATCGCTCTATTCCTGGCAAGAATAGCCTCTCTAGCCTCAGGATCAAAGGCTGAAAGCATGATCAGCCTTTGAAAATCCTTATCACTTCTCATTTGAAGGTTATTTTTCGTAATATAGCTCTTGTATATGCTCCAGAGCTTATCATATTCAGCCTTCTCTTCAGGTGTTAGATCTACAAAGACCTTTTTGTACTCAAAGGGTGCTAAGTATGTTCCTGCAAGTTGCTTATGTGAAGCCTCATAAACTACTCCGCCTATGAGCCTTGGTGCATCTAGGTGGCGCATATCAGCCCTGTGAAGAGTGCTTGTCAAACCCATCCTGTAAGGCGCAACGAGCATCTCAGCTATCTGGCTGTAGCCTGGCGCAAAAAGGTGATGAACCTCATCTGCAATAAGAAGACTGAATTTGTCGCTAAGCTCTTCTGCATGTATGTAAGCTGAATCATACGTTGAGATTGTTACCCACTTTATATCATGCTTTCCTCCACCCAGAACTCCAGCCTCAATACCAAGCTTCTCTTTTATACGTTCAAACCATTGATCGATAAGGGCAAGTGTTGGCACTAATATTATTGCTGATTGCTTTAAGACTTCTATTGCCTTGAGCCCTATGAAAGTTTTTCCTCCAGCAGTGGCTATGCATAGCACACCCCAACCACCATTCTCCATCCAGCGTTCAAAAGCCTCCTTCTGAAAAGGATGAAGCTTGACAGTTCCACTTATTGGATGCGATGGAGGAGGATTCAAAACATGATCCTCGAAAGGTATTCCACTTCGCTCAAGATACTTGATAATATCACGATAGCAGTAACCAGGAGCCCTGTAAGCCCTTATTCGAGAATCCCACTGTCCATATGGCGTTGGGATCCCGCCTTCAATCACTATTGTTCCTTTGGAGCAGGTAAGCCTGATAAACAAACTCAAAATATATTATCTGAGAGTATATTAAAATATTATAGTCATTAAGACAATTAACCTATTCTTGTGTCAAAGTATGTTTACAATTAGCATTTTTGAAATTATGAGATTCAATCATAGTGATAATTCAAAGAATATTTTATTAAAGGCTTGGCATCATCGATTAGGATTCCTAAAGCTTAGATCGATCTTACTAATACTTTGGCAAAGATCCATAAACTATTTCACCATTTACCATAACTGCTTGAATATCATCATGTCTTACTCTATGCACTAATGCATTGATAGGATCTTTTGTCGATTCAAGGTTTTTTGTATTCATTTTTATAAAAACAGCGTTTGCTATCTTCCCTTCTTCTATCGAGCCTATCTCTTTATCCAGCCTAAGGACCTTTGCAGGATTTATAGTTACCATCTTGAAAATATCCTTTGATGATACTACTGATGGATCTCTCTCTAAAGCCCTTAAAATTCTTGATGTATAGTCCATCTCACGAAACAAATCTGGTGAATTTAGCATAACGTTATCAGTTCCAAGAGCGATCGTTATTCCTTTTCTCATCATATCAACTATTGGAGGAAATCCTAAGCCTAGAATAGAGTTAGCTCTTGGACAGCATACTATTGGTACATTCGCTCTTGAGACTATTTCTATATCCTCTTCTTTTGCTTGAGTCAAATGAACAATGAAATCTGGATCAAAATTTCTTAAAGCCCTCTCAACTTCACTCTGATGAAAATTCTTTATAGAAAAATCCATGGAGGATTTATCTTCACCTGCATGAATTGCACAAATCTTCTTCTTTCTCTTGGCTAATCTTGATAATTCTCTCATAGCCTTATCCGTGTACTCATTCGGACCGCTCAGTCCTATTCCATCACAAATTTCTAATATTTCTTCAACTTCTCTAATTTTATCTTCTGGCATCTCATAATTCTTTACAACTTCACCCTCATTAAAATAGTAATCTGGCCTTCCTAGAATTACAGGTTTTATCCTCAATCCTTTAATAGCTTTCTTAATGAGCTCAATTCCTCTTTTCCCTCCTTCACGAAAGTCCGCAAAGGTTGTGATACCACATCTTAGCATATCCAACACTGAACTTCTCATGGATTTTACTATCAAGTTTTCAGGTGCTGATGATAATAGCCTATGCTTTAAACCAGTTATTGGGCGAAAGAGCTCATTAAGCGATTTACCTATTCCAAAATCCTTAAAAAAAGAGTCTCCTATATGAGTATGAGAATTTATCAAGCCTGGGATCATGAGCATGCCCTTTGCCTTATACCTTAAGCATCCTGATGAGTTTAAGGAATCTTCGCCAATTTCTGTAAAATAACCATCTTCTATTCTTATGAAGGCTTTCTCTATCACATCGAAACTATCTTTCACTATTACCTTTGCTTCTTCTATTATTATCATGAAAAATCGAAGATTTCATGAACAGGACCGTTCAATTTACCCTCTCTAATATAATCTAGTCCTTTGGTGGCAAGTTCTATGGCTTTACGGGCAGTTCTTGCTATCCCTATCCCAGCCTTTAAAGTAATATTAAAATCCTTGCCTGCTTTCTCAAGAATATCCTTAACTTCCTTTTCTGAGACGCCATTCGCTACTACCATAAAGTTATCTCCTCCACAGAAGAATGTCAAAGCTTTATGGTTCAAAAAGAGCTCACCCAACTCTACATTTAATTTATTCATCATTAAAGCTGTCTCGTAGGCTGATAGTTTATCAATTATCTTGCCCGTTATATTGTCTACATCTATGTGAACAATTTTTACACTTTTCTCATAATATTCATCAAATTCACCCACTACTTTCTTTACGCTATTTCTTTGTAAAGCTCTTGTAGCCATCTCTAAAGCGTCGTATGGCTTCTCAGCTAAACCAATGCCCATGCTTATGGTGAATGGATAATTCTTAGATACTTCTTCTTGGATTCTCAAATGATCTTTAAAAGATATTCCGTTGCTTACAGCTACCATCTCATCAAATCTATTGTAAAACAAAGCACCTCCCCTTTCAGCAAATAGTCTTTGTAAATGAGCATAAAGCTGGGCTTGCAGTATCTGTAATTTATACTCTCTATCGTTACCAAGCTTTAGGGTCCATGGTCCATAATTGTCTATTCTGATCAAAGTCATCTTTAATTTTCCATTCATGGCTAATCAACTATAGCAGGATATTGAGTCACTTTAATTTCTTCCAAGGCTTTTGATCTCTTTACCATCTTAACAGCAGACTCAACAGCCCTCTTCGCATACTCATCTATTCTTTCTATTCCTTGAAGTCTTGTCATTCCTGGTCCTGATACGCCTAAAGATACTGGCTTTCTGTATTGGACTGATAAATCGGCTATCTTTCTTGCTACATGTTGAGCTATAATTTCATCATGTTTTGTATCTCCCTCAACTATAGCACCAAGAGTTACAACAGCATCAACATCCTTCTTATCCAATAAAGATTGAATCAGCAAAGGCATATCGAAGGATCCAGGAGCTTTGCAAATATATGTAATCTGAGCTCCTAAAAACGCTGCATGTTCTTTCGCCCTTTCAAGCATAAGGTAGGATATGTCAAAGTTGAACTCAGAAACCACGATGGCTAAATTTACCATTTTTTCACCTCCTTATTGGACCAACGTCTGGGAAGTTGAAAGGCTTGTAGCCATGAGCTCGAGCATGATCAAATTTTTTCACCTCCTTATTGGACCAACGTCTGGGAAGCCTTGGCGCTTGCCCATGCCAGCATCCTTCATGAGTTCTTCTGGCTTAAAAAGTAGTTTAAGTAGGTTATGGGCATGCTTTTCAGCCCTATCTCTAGCTATATGATATAATTCTTTATCATTCTTTGCTTCGTCTTCATGAACAAATACCTCTATCACATGCTTATTAGTCATAATTTGGACTGTAACTAGACCCATAGATGCAACTTGAGCACTTTGCTTGTCCAAAGGATTCGGTCCAGGCATGCCTAAAGCCATCGCAATATCACAACCTTTCTCTTCTAAAAGCTTCTTCACTGCTACAGGCAAATCTTTTATCCCAGGAACCGTATACCTTATGATCTCAATATCACCACGATACTGTTTTAAAACATCTATGGCAAATTTAGCCATATCCACCCTTGCAAATGTAGTGTCAGCTATTCCTATCTTCATATGCTAAACCTCCATTCCTATAATAACTTACTATCTCATTTCCTTCCACAAACGGGATATCATGCATTTTAGCATAAATCTTTGCTGATAAGCTTGGCAAGGATTTATGGGTTTTATCATCCAGCATTTCACATATTACCGTAACAGGGATCAATCCTGCCAATTGAGCGAGGTAAACCGATAACTCTGTATGCCCTACTCTTTTTGAGATTAAGCCATCAGATGCTATCAACAATTGAACATGACCGGGTGCCCTAAAATTTGAAGCAAACTTATACTGAACATCGTCAAAATTCTTTAATGCAAGATCACAAAGTTTAGCTAATTCCTTAATGGTTAAGGCTCTATCTATGTCTGTGATTCCTGTAAAAGTATCTCTATGGTTGACAGATATTGAGAAGGCTGATTTACCATAAGATGCTTGAGATTTTATCAATTCTGATAAACTAGGATAACTCTTGCTGGCAATTTCAAGAATTTCTAGCATATAAGGCAGTCCTAGCTTATTCGCTATATCAAACCTTATGGCTACACATATCAACCCTCCTGCATCCTTTCTCATAGTTCTAATATGGTCTGGAGTAATATGTTGGGCAGCAATAACCATGTCTGTCTCATTCTCTCTATCGCTGAAATCATGTATGAGCACGAACCTTCCTTGCCTAAGGTTAAGAATGGCATCATCTAATCTAGAAGACTGGTTATTCATCTTTGATAGCATAACCAAAATCTAGTTCAAATTTAGATATTTAAGGATTACCAAAAAATTATTATCTACCAAAAAAATTGTAGTTATGCTTGAAGATTATTTTTAAAGCATCTCTTTATTTCATATAGAGCTTGCTCAACCGTTAATGGGAAGGGTTTAATGGAATTAAGGTTCATCGATTCTTCTATAAGTTCGAAAAGGCGAGTTATATTAGGGAGCTCTAATCCTGCCTTTCTTATCATATCAGGATTAGAAAATAAATCTTCCAAATTGCCTTCAGCCATTATTCTCTTATTTAAAATATATGCCCTATCAGCAACTAAAGGGATAAAATCTACATCATGTGTTGCAATAACAAGAGTGATCTTTTGGCTTTTATGAAGATTATCGATGATCTTTACAAGCTCTTTCTTGCTCTTTGGATCCAGATTGGCTGTTGGCTCATCTAGAATCAAGATTTTTGGATTCATGGCCAGAACTGTAGCTATTGCAGCTCTTTTCTTTTCACCAGCACTTAGATGATGTGGCGCTCTCTCTTCATACCCATCTAAACCAACACTCTTCAAAGCCTCTTTTCCTCTTTTTACTACTTCGTCTTCGCTCAAACCGATGTTTAATGGTCCAAAAGTTACATCTTCCCATAAAGTTGGACAAAAGAGCTGATCGTCAGGATCCTGAAATACGATTCCAAGGCTTGATCTTATTTTATACGAATTTTCGCTTATAGGCATACCAAAAATATGAACAGAGCCTTTGGATGGTTTGAGCAAACCACTGATGAGCATCAGCAATGTAGACTTGCCTGCGCCATTAGGTCCAAGAATGGCAACTCTTTCACCAAAGAAGACTTTTATGCTCACGCTATTAAGTGCTAAACATCCATCAGGATATACATAATCCAAATCTTTAACCTCAATAGCTATATCCGCCATTTTAAAAAACTCCTAAAAGATACTCTGCAGATAATGCTACGCTACAAATAAAAACAATAATGAAAGCAAAGATCATATCCTTACCTTTTATGCTCATCTTGTCGAGATTCCTTGTGCTTCCTTTGTAGCCTCTAGCTATCATAGCAAGATAGACCCTCTCACCCCTCTCGTAAGATCTTATGAATAAAGTGCTGATCATGCTTGCCAAGGATTTCATCACTTTTAATCTGCTCTCTTTCTTAATAGTCCTTGACTCTTTTGCCAATAGCATTCTATAAGCCTCGTTTATTGATAGAAATATAAACCTATAAGTTATTGAGATCATCATTGTAAATATCTTTGGAATTTTAGTCTTCTCCATAGCATTTATTATGCTTGAGAATCTTGTAGTCAATGTAAAAAGAATCAAGGAATTGATACATGCCCAAACTCTTAATATGAAGAGCAGAGCCTTATCGATTCCTTCTATTGTAATAAAACTTGAGATAAATACTGGATTACCTGGCGTTATAAAAGGCAATGGTAAAGCTATCACAGTAACGAATAAAAGAATAAAAGAAGTTCTTATCATGAAGAATTTCAATGGAATCTTTGATACTATGGAAAGAAGAAAGGTTATAGCTATTAGAATCATCAAGGTTAAAATGCTTCTAGCTAAAATCGCAAAGAATATGAATGCTATAAATGAGATAATCTTTGCTCTAGGATCTATACTTTGAATAATTCCATTCAATGATGAATACTTCTCATTATAAACAATTTCCCCAATTGCCTTCAATAAGCTGCTTAACATGCCTGAACCTTATTTTCTTGCTTTTAGTACATTACCTATGGCAAAGGTAAATGCTAGTATCATGAGAATGGAAAATATTCCTATCGCTATATTTGCAAATATATTCCCTTCAAGACCTGGTAATTCGTAATCTGGAAGAGGAGGAGACCATAAAGAAGATTCTGATAAGCCAAATTCCTCAGCAACTTTATCCAAAGTCTCTTGAGATAATGAAAGGTATGTGCATCCTATTATAACGAAGACTAATGATACGATAATCCCGATGGTAATCATTCTCTTACTCTCTCTCATCTTTAAGACCTCTTCAAATCTATAGAAGGTAACCATATAGGAGCCATCTTTTTTAGCTGTAATAAATCAGGTCTTTTCTTTAACAAAATTGATAGAATCATCGCTGTTACTATCCCCTCTCCAACCCCAATAATAGAATGATGAATCCCCATGGCTGTGACAGCTATCTGAACACTATAGGGAAAATTTAATGTCGAAAGCCCGAGCTCTAGACCTGCGAATATAGCTGCTAAAACATCCCCTATAAAAGCTCCTACAAAAGCTCCAATCAGAATACCCTTCTCATTCTTCATAATTCTCATAAAAAGGAGAAATACAAGATAAGGGATGAATACACCTATCACTCCCATATTCCATACATTAGCACCAAATGTAATTATCCCGCCATCTCCAAAGAATAGTGCTTGAATAAAGAGAATTATAGTCATAGATATTAAACCAGCATAAGGTCCAAGAGTTATAGCCAAAATAGGCCCTCCTAAAAGATGGGCAGTAGTCCCTCCAATTATTGGATAGTTCATCATCTGAGCAGCGAAGAACATAGCAGTCAATGTAGCCATCAATGGGACTTGCTTATCGGTCAAAACTTTCTTCATTCCTCTAAGGGAAAAGATCCAAAAAGGAAGTACTGCAATGTACATTATTACGCTAATCGATAAATCCAAAAAGCCATCTGGTATGTGCATATCACATCAGTATTACTAATTTTATAGCAAGTAATACTATAAAAGTTTTTCTAGCCGTATTAATCATTAAGATGAATATGACTAAAAAAGGAGTTTCAAGAATCAGCATCTCATTGCCCCCTGATCTACTCGATGAATTTGATAGAGTAATAAAGCAGATGGGTTATGATAGGTCAAAGGCCATTCAAGCTTCTATCAGAAACTTCTTGACAGAGAATAAATGGATGCATGAAGAGAAAGGCATAGTTATGGGTGCGTTAGTCATGATTTATGATCATGAAGTTAAGGGCTTGGAAGAGTCCTTGACAGATACTGGGCATCTTTATAGCAGTATAATAAGCTCCTCTATGCACATTCATTTGGATGAGAGAAATTGCCTCGAGATAATCGCGGTTAAAGGTGAAGTTGAGAGTATTCGTAATCTTGCTCAAGAATTGATGAGTAAAAGAGGAGTGAAGCAGATAAGGCTAGCAGTAGTTAAATCATAAATGCATTAGAAAAGAGGTTTAACTTTCTAGGTGATAAGTCTGCATTGGAAAAGTTCGATGATCCTTTTCTCTTTAGAACCTTTTCTTACATATGTGAGAGAATAAAGGCTACAAGCAAAAAGTTGGAGAAGGTTGGGATTCTATCAATTTATCTTAAGAATCTTGACAATAACACACTCCCAATAGTTTCTAGATTTCTTTCAGGAACGATATTCCCAAGGGGAAGCAATAAAGAAGTTTATGTTGGTTACTCTACTCTTATAGATTTAATACTTGAAATTTCTGGCAGTAATCAGAGAGAATTTGAGAATGTATATTTGAAGTATGGTGACCTTGGCTCAACAGCGGAAGAACTCTTTAGCCAAAAAGCTGTTCTACCTATTGTTAAAAGAGAGCTAGCTTTGAATGATGTTTATCAAGAATTCGATAAAATGGCATCTATAATGGGTAAAAAAGCAGTGGAAGGAAGAAAGAGCATTCTAAGAGGACTTCTTCTCGATGCAAGCCCTATTGAGGCAAAGTATTTGATAAAAATACTAACAGGGGAACTGCGCATCGGTCTTACTGAAGGGCTTGTAGAAGAGGCTATAGCAAAAGCCTTCAACTATGATATAAAAGAGATAAAAAGGGTTCAATTGGTCACTGGTGATATAGGCACTACGGCCCTTTTAGCCTTTGAAAGAAGGATTCATGAAGCAGAGCTGAAGCCCATGCAACCCTTAAGCTACATGCTTGCCGATACTATGCCTAGTGCTAATGATATAGAGAAGTATTACAAAAAAGAGCTTTACGCAGAATTCAAGTACGATGGAATTAGAGTTCAGGTCCATAAGCTTGGTGATAAATTAGCTATTTACTCAAGAAAGCTTGAAGAGATAACTAATGAGTTTCCTGAAATTTTAGAAGGGCTTAAAAAGATTCATCATGATCTCATCTTAGATGGAGAGATAGTCCCCTTCAAAAATGATGTGCCCTTACCCTTTCATGAACTTCAAAGAAGGCTTAGGAGAAAAGATCTTGATTCTAATATATTAAATGAAGTGCCTGTAGCTCTATTTGTCTATGACTTGCTTTATCTTGATGGATCGATTCTTTTGAACGAGCCTCTCTCTAAAAGGAGAAGAATTCTTGAATCTTTAGAGTTTGATAATCCAATAAAAATATCATATATGAAGAAAGTAAAAAATGCTGATGAAATAGAGGAATTATTCAATTTGAGCAAAAAGATAGGCCATGAAGGGCTTGTGTTAAAGGACCCATCCTCATATTATACTCCTGGCAAAAGAGGCAAAAGATGGGTTAAGTTGAAGAAAGAACTAGATACTTTAGATGTGGTAATCGTAGCGGCTGAGTATGGTCATGGTAAGAGAGCAGGTTTATACTCTGATTACACCTTTGCCGTAAAAGATGATGATAAGCTAAGGGTAATTGGAAAAGCTTACTCAGGTTTAACAGATGATGAGATTCTTGAAATGACAGATAGGCTTAGAAATTTGGCTTTAGAAGATAATGGCTCCATGATAATAGTTAAGCCTGAGATAGTTTTAGAGGTAGCCTTTGATAGCATTCAAAAGAGCAATCGCCATGATAGTGGCTATGCTTTGCGCTTCCCTAGGATCAAAAAGGTTCGTTATGATAAAGGACCCATGGATATTGATACTTTAGATAAAGTGAAGGAGATTTATCGAATCTTGCATAATAGAGGAAAGTAATTTTATTATATGCTTAGTTTTTATGCTCTTCATGATGTTCATGCATATGCTCTAAACCTATTCCTTTAGAAAATAGCCCTATATGCTCTATAACTTTCTCCAGTGGAGGTTTTGTATTAATCATTTTTAAGATCGATTTAAGCCTTATGAGCATATATTGCCTTACAAGTCTGAATTCTTGATGGAAGCTAGAATTTAAAATTACAAAAGCATGATAAAGCATTATTCAAAAAGATATTCACCCCCTTTTATTATTACGAAACCTTCTAGATTCTTACAGACTACTTATTCAAAGTAAAGCTTTCTCATTACTTCCTGTATCTTGCTACAAATCTTACACCTATATTTAATACTAGAACTATGATAAGAAGAATGAATGCTGCTCCCCATGCCTGTGCTTGCCAATTAGCATATGGAGATATTGCGTATTTATAAATGACTAAAGGTAGAGCAGATATCGGTTGATTTAAGCCTGTAGCCCATACATCACTACCAAAGGCAGTAAAAAGAAGGGGAGCAGTCTCACCCGCAATTCTAGCTATGGATAGCATTATGCCTGTTATTATTCCGCTTTTTGCATTGCTCAACACAACAAATAATATAGTCTTCCATCTTCTTACCCCTAATGCCATAGAAGCTTCCCTTATCGAGTTAGGAACAAGCTTAATGGATTCTTCAGTAGTTCTAGTTATCACAGGTATCATCATGATACCCAATGCTATGCCTCCTGAAAGGGCTGAAAAGCTACGAGTAGCAAGAACTACTGCAACATAAACAAAGAGCCCCATTATAATGGATGGTACTCCAGATAAAACATCAGCCATAAAACGCACTAAAGATCCAAACCTATTGTCTCCATATTCAGCCAAGTATATTCCTGACAATACTCCTATAGGTATTCCTACTATTGATGCCAATCCTATAAGAATCAGGGTTCCCTGTATAGCGTTGCCTATGCCACCTCCAATTTCATTTGGAGGCTTTGGTAATGAGAAAAAGAAATCCAAATTTATGACAGAAAGGCCTTTTGATGTGACAAAGACCAATACGCCAGCAAGAGGTATCATTGCTATGACAACAGAAAGTAAAGCAAGAAAGATAACCAGTTTATCGATTATCTTCCTTCTAGTAACTCGCTTGATGGTCATTCCTTAGCACCTCTGAACATTTTCATCATACGCCAAACAAGAAGCCTTGCGAAAATATTCATCAACAAAGTAATTATGAAGAGCAGAAGACCTATCTCGATAAGGGATGAGAGATAGAGTTCTTGTGTTGCTTCGATATACTCTGATGCTATAACCCCTGACATAGTATAGGCTGGCTCGAATAAGGATAGAGAAATCTGAGGTCTATTCCCTATAACCATTATTACAGCCATCGTTTCACCCAAAGCCCTTCCTAAGCCGAGCAATATGGCACCAATTATGCCTGTTCTTGCATATTTCAAAACAGCAATTCTTATGGTCTCCCATCTTGTAGCACCAAGAGCAAAAGCAGCCTCTCTTTGAGTATCGGGAACAGCCAGCATAGCCTCTCTCGATACTGCTGATATTGTAGGTATGATCATTATGGCAAGAATTATGCCTCCTGCTAGCATCCCTATTCCAAACTTAGGTCCTTGAAATAAAGGTAAAAAGCCTAAAGTTGACTCTAAGAAAGGCTGTAAATAATCCCTAATCCATGGTACCATCACAAAAAGCCCCCAAAGACCATAGACTACGCTAGGCACAGCAGCAAGAAGCTCTACCATAAAGGAGATGGTGGATCTGAAACTTTTTGGAGCCAATTCGGAGAGATATATGGCAATACCTAGGCTTATCGGAACGGCTATTATTAAAGCAATAATGGATGAGGTGACTGTGCCATATATGAAAGGCAAGGCTCCAAAGACCTGATGAACAGGATCCCACTCTACTCCCGTAAGAAAGCCAAGACCGAATTTATTTATCGATAATTGTGATCTTGAATAGAGCTCATAAAATATGAGTAAGGCCAGCACTAGTATGAAGAGAGCGAATATTAGTGTTAACTTCTTGAAGATAGAATCGCCTGAAAGAAACTTCCTCACCATCTTTAATTCTTTTTTGCCAAAAAAGAATAGAGGAGGCATGATTTTTGTTTTATTCAGCTAGTAATTATATGTTCCCCATTGTAGGTTATTGAGTGAAGCAATTCTTCACATATAACTACAACTTCTGGGGGTAATCTAGGATAGAGCAAAGCCTCAGAATAGCTTTGTCCTTCATGCACTGCCCACCATATAAAATTCAATAATGCTTTTGCTTTTTCTAGATTCATTTTTTCTCCATATACATTCAGTTCTTTGTAAAGAAGTATGTATGTGAAGGATGCTATTGGATAAGCTTCTGGATTGGGAGAGTTCACTATAGACACTCTTACATCTTCTTGCATTTGGTCTAAGAAGCCTTCTGCTGCTTTAGATACGGATTCAAGAGTAGGTTCTATGAATTCTCCTGAAAATTCGTTCTTTATCCATGCATAGGATATATTGTTAAGATAAGCATAGGTTATTTCCATGTAACCTATTGAATAAGGGTTCTGACGAATCAGACCTGCAACTCCAGGGTTACCTTGAGCTCCAACTCCAACAGGCCAATTTACTGATTTCCCTTTACCAACTTTAATGGCCCATTCTTCACTTACTGCTGATAGATAATCTGTGAATATGTATGTAGTCCCGCTACCATCCGATCTATGAGCTACGAAGATATCTTTATCTATCTGGCTTAATTCTGGGTTCAAAGCAACTAGTCTCTCATCGTTCCATTTTGTTATGTTTCCTAAGAATATTTTTGCAATAGTATCTCCATCAAGTTTTAGAGACCCTGTCAATCCAGGTATGTTATATGCTACTACCACGACACCCATTGTTTCTGGTATATGGACTAAATATCCGGTGGTCATTTCCTCATCCTTTACTGGGGCATCGGTACCAGCAAAGTCTACCACCTTTTCCTTGATTTGTTGTATCCCTCCTCCACTACCTACGCCTTGATAGTTTATCACCACTGAAGGATTCATTTTGTTATACTCTGACGCCCACTTTTTTATCAACGGCTCAGGGAAGGTAGCACCTGCACCGTTCAAAGTAATTGTAGTTTTGGGATTTAATATGTAGTATGTTGCTACCATCCCTATGACTATTATGATTATTGCTAATACTGCCATGGTCTTACTGATTCCACTTTTACTTTGCATAGTCCTTCGTTCTAGCGTGGATAGGTAATCAAATATATAATTTACCAACATAATCTATATAACCTATATAGCCTATATAGGAATCTAATGGAGTATCCTTTACATGCTTAAGCCACAAATAAGAAAGATACAACTTACTGGAGGAACTACTTACACTATATCTTTACCAAAAGAATGGACTGAACAGGTAAAGATAAAACCTCAACAGCAAGTGACATTGATACCTCAAGATGACCTATCAATATTACTGATTCCTAAAGGTGAAGTCGACAAGAGTGTAAAAGAAGCATTCATAGAATATCGGTCTATAGTTGAGAGAGATATTATTGTGAGAGACTTCATATCTCACTATCTTGCAGGATACAATATGATAAGAGTCAAGTTCAAAGGATCTGCCTTAGATCTTAAAGCTTTCCTCAAGGACTCGTTGAGGAAGAAAATTGTAGGGATTGAAATTGTGGAAGAATCGTCAGAAGAATTAGTCGCTCAATGCTTGCCAGCTTACGCTGAGCTACCTTTGAAAAGGGTTGTAAACCGTATGGGAATCATAGTCTCATCGATGCACAGGGATGCTATACTATCTCTGAAGGATCTGAATTATGCTCTTGCAAAGGATGTTATAGATAGGGATGATGAGGTAGATAGATTCTACCACTTTTCTGTCAGGCAGTTGAAGATGGCTGTAGTAGATAGAACAATGATAGAAAGTATAGGCTTGAAATCTGCCGTCGAGTGCTTGGGCTATAGGATAATTACAAAGAGTATTGAAAGAATGGGTGATCATGCAACTAGAATCGCAAAATCCGTCTTAAACCTTAAGGAAATGCCAAATGCTAACTTACTCGATCAGATATTAAAAATTAGCCATCTCACAACAGAAGTATACGATAGTTCGCTGAACGCTTTAAACAAGTTAGACGCCAAGATGGCTCATGAAAGTATAATCAAAGCATCCCATATAGTTGAGGCTGAAGAGGAAAGTACCCAGCAGCTTTTAGAGTCTAAGCAGAGTACAAGAACTATCGTTGAATTGAAACTCATACTAGAGAGTCTTAAGAGGATAGCTGTCTACTCTGCTGATATTTCAGAGATAACTTTGAACATAATAGTGGCAACAAGGGCGAGAGAGCATAAAATTCCTTAATATCATAATTCTTTATGGCTTAAATAAAATATAGGTAAGATCAAGAATCAAGCCATAAAGCGATTATTCCCAAAAAGTTTATAATCTTACTCCTTAAGATTTTCTTAAATCCATTTGGAGCAAAATTATTCTATTAGATTGATAGAAGGATCACTGTCGCTTAGCTCCCTCACATTTTTAAAATTTCTAAATCCATTTCTTCTTAGGAGTTCATAAAGTCCAAAAATAATGGGGTCGGTGGGATTTGAACCCACGACCTTCAGCCTTTTAAGGACTCTGGCGCCCGAAGCCAGTACGCTTTTTGCGAGAGATTCTAACCAAGCTACGCTACGACCCCGTTATTTATATCAAAGCATAAGTTTAAGTGTTATTCTGTAATAGCGAATGTCAAACTAAGGTAGATATCTATTATAAGGTAGATATCTATTATTATGATGATTCAAGAGAAATAGTATCTTATACCGTCTATCATGAACCCCACAGCTATCGCCGCTATGAATATTGCCATTATCCTTGCAATAACTATGGCACCAGTAGTGCCTAGAAATCTGTTAATTTCCTCTATAAAGTGAAAGACCAACCATATCGTAAAGAAGATGATTAGAACGGAAACCAAAGTAACTGGTAATCCATAAGCTCTTAACATCACTATAGTTGTAGTGATCGCTCCTGGACCTACAAGTAAAGGTGTAGCGATGGGGACTGCGCCAATACTTTCAGGCAGAGTCTTCTTCTCTTCCCATCCTCCAAAGACAAGTATCTTCACTGCTATTACAAGTAGTAAAGCTCCACCAGCTATCATAAAACTTTGTGGCGAGATTCTGAAGACTTCTAGTATTTGTTGTCCTATCAGAGCAAAGACTAAAAGCAATATCAATGATACAATGGTAGCAGTTTTAAAGACTTTCCTACGTTGCTCAAAGCTCATACCTTCTGTTAGACTGATGAATATCGGCACATTCCCAAGAGGATCAACTATGATGAAAAGTGCAAGCGAAACCTTCAAAACTTCACTGATGAAATTCTCCATCAAGATCAACCTATTATTTTTAATAGGGGCATATGGATAAGTCTTTGCCTTATTTCAGAATTTAAAAAACATTAGATTAAAGAAATTTCACATCATGAGGAAATATTTCGTGTAAACTTACTTTGAATAGATCGTCTATATTACCATCTAGCTTAAGAATCCTTGGCAGTTTACCAAATTTACCTATATATTTTCCACGAATTATCATGGCACCTCTTATCTGTGGTATTGTCTCAGCCACTTCCAATCCGTATTGGATAGATGCTTCAACATCAGAGCCCTTCACAGCGTTACAAACAGCCGTTGCTGCTGCATCAGCCAGAGCTGCAGACTTTGCTACTATAATTGCTGCATCTGCATTTCCAAAGCTCAAAGCATGGCTAACAGTGGCAGAGCTTGTTGCAATACCTATTGGAGAATCTTGTGGCGCTATCTGAAAGCCTATGCGACCAGAGAGAGGAGATGAACCTGCATAAATCCCTACATTAATCGGTTTATTGGATATGGATGCTATCTCTCCACCATTCTCCACCAAGTTAACTGAAGAGCCTTGATGAACCATATCTTTAACTGCCATCTCAGCCAAAGCTCCTGGAATAGCTGCCATAGGACCAACATTGGCCAACTCTGCTGAAAAAGCTGCCAATTTCACAACTTTAGGAGCATCATCCTCAACATCTATAGGCTCAAGAGAAAATCTGTACTCAGGATGGTCTTTAATGTAATTTTCTAAATATTTTCTATTGAGGATTATGGAGTTCAATGCTACAGATATGGCTTGGGGAGTATCGCTGATCAATAGTAAGTTGGATTGTTTTATCACTATTCTCTTTCTGTATAATCCTCTTGAAAAAACCATTCTTGAGCTCATAATCTTCCTCTCTTTAGTCTTGATTACAGCATTCGAATGGCTCTAACTGGGCAAGCATTAACGCAGATACCACATCCGATACACTTCTCTTCATAAAACACTAAGTCCCAATTCATGTCTTGAGTTATGGCTTTAACAGGGCATGGCGAAACACAAGCTCCACAAGATATGCATCTCTCATAATCTATTTCTATAGTTCTAGTTATCTCCTTTACGATTAATCCTGCTTTTCGAAAAAGATTAGATACTTCTTTCAGCTTTTCTCCTGCTGCTGGCACATCGATGAGCATCTCTCCAGTATTCAGAGTTATCTTTGCCTCTAAGATATTTATTGGTAAATTGGTTTTTGATATTACCTCTGAAAGAATGGGCTTTCCAAGATTTTCACGAGAATATATGAGCTTTAGTTTCATGTAATAACCCTCCTTACCAGCTTTCTTGATATATCATCAGTGGTCAATATGCCGATTATATGATTAGACTGGTCTACAACGGGCACTCCAGATATGTTGTGCTGTTCCATCCTTCTTATCACTGTGTCTATGGCTTCATCCTCTCTTGCAGATATGACCTTTAATGTCATTATTTCATGAAGTTGTCTTTTGTCCTGAGCTATTGCTTTAGCTAAGTCCCAAGATGTAATTATTCCTATAAGCTTGCCTTCATTATCGACTATGGGTAAATGGTCTACACCCTTCGCTATAAGTACTCTCGCTACATCCTTTATGTCATCGTTCGGTTTGCCAACGATTATCTCTCTTGTCATTATATCTCTTACTTTCGGCTCTCTTCCCTTTACTTCCAAAGGCTTGAACTCTCTATAATTTGGTATCAATTCTGCAGGCCTATTAAGGAAGAAGGTTCCTTCTTCTATCCACTTCTTAAGAGTCAAAGCGATCTCATTTGCTACTTTATAGCTTGATAAAGAAGAGGATGGTATTTCCTTCTGATTAATTTGTACCTTACCAGATTTTAGCTCAGCATACGATACCTTTTTAACAATAGGTCTGCTTCTTGATGGTATACCATAATCAAGTATGTTAGTAAAGATTTCATCATCTTTTAATGCTGCTGATGCAGCCACTTTCTCATTTATGATAGGTATTGGGATCCCAACGCCTACATAGAGGGTAGTGCCGTATTTGTGATAACTCGCACCTCTTAGATAGCGAGGGCTCATCTGCTTAAGATCGCCTTTCACCATTATAGTGCCAAATTGATTCTGAGGGTTATGTTGAGTTCCCTCTCCAATGATATAACCAATGCCCCCTCCTAGGAAGATACGAGTTCCTATGCCGATAGTCTCAAAGCCTTTATCCTTGTACAACGGGCTTAATTGACCAGCTCCGCAATAAGTTATGTTTCCATAATAAGGGAGAAGGGTGCCCATATAAGTGTAGAGGATTTTATCTGTGCTATTAGTTGCTGCATTATATCTCTCATAAGCATTTCTCGGATTGAGCAGAATCGCTTGGTTAATATCGTTTATGTTTATTGTAGTCTCTATCGACCTTCTAGGATAGCAGTCAGTTCCATAAGCCTCAGCCCTTAATTCGATTTCTTTTCCAGAGACTAAATCTTCTATAACATGACCGCCTCCATACTCAAAGCCCTTTGTTTCACTCATGGCAGTAGCGCCTATGTAGCAATCTACTGCTGCTAGCCCTTTATAGGCAGGAACATCGTTAAGCCAGCACTTGAACATCTTTATTGGAGGATCAGAATGACCAAAGTTTATAAAAGCACCAGAACTACACATAGCGCCAAAGGTTCCTGTAGTTACTACATCCACTTCTTTTGCAGCCTTTTCTAACCCTGATTCTTCAACAGTCTTTATGAACTCATCAGCAGTCAATACTATAGCATCGCCATTCTTTATCTTCTGATTTATATCTTCATAGGTTCTTAGTTTTTCTACTCCACGCTCTTCTGACATAAAACTAACCTAATTGGCATTTTATAAATAGTTTTTTGGTAAAATTATTCCTATTGGAATAAAGTTAAAGATAAATTTAAGCCCTAGAGTTGAATTCGTAATTTGATGAGAGCAATAATCCTACTTGACCCAATAACGCCAAAAGTTAGCTTAGAAGATGCCATGAGGGTTATTAATAATGCAGGACTTACTTATGACCCAAAAAGGCCTGACTTTGGGATAGTTATAGGTGGCGATGGTGTATTCAGCTACTATGGCAGGGTTAGAAAGATTCCCCTTCTTTTTGTCGGCTTAAGAAAATTAAAGCCAATAGAAAGTAAAGCCTATTTGGCTGAAACATATTTTGATGAACTAGATACTGCGCTAAAGCGCATAAAAAATGGAAATTATAAAATTTTTGAATATAATAGGCTTGCAGTATTCTTAAATGGCAAGAAGTTGGGAGATGTTTTTACTGATGTTTATCTTGAGAGAGGTTTAAATAGCAACTGCTTAAGGTACAAATTGGAAGTTGAAGGAAAAGGCTTTAGCTTCATAGACTTTGCCATAGGTAATGGGGTTGTTGTAACTACTTCTTTAGGTTCAACAGGCTATTTTTCAAGTCTCGATAGAATTAAGGATGGACGAAGCCTTAACGTTGATTCTTATACTCTGATCAAAAAGGATCAAGTGGGCATATATCATATTCTTCCAACTTATACGATAAGAGAAGGTACTAATGAACATCCCTTAAGATACACTGTACCATATGGTAGTGAGATTAGAATAAAGCTTGTAAGGAAGGGTGATGCTCGACTTTATGGCATAACTCGGAACCAAAAGGGCATAAAAATAAGAGAAGAAGATGTTATAGAAGTTAAAGCATCAGAAAACAAGACAAAGCTGATAAGGCTCAAATAAGCTTAATTGTGGGCTATCTCAAGCTATTTTCAGCACGCCTGAGCCAGTTATCTTTCCCTGCTTCAAGTCATTTAATGCTTTATTGGCATCTTTTAGCATATATATTGTTACATCTGGTTTAACATGAGCTTTTAATGCTTCGTTTAAGAACTCTTTTACATCTGCTGGAGTTACGTTGGCTACGCTCTTAATTTCCTTCTCAAGCCAGATATGTCCATAGTCTAGTTGCTCAATAGGGGTCATATATATGTCAGCAAGTACGACTCTTCCTCCTTTTTCCAATTTTTTAAGAGCCTCTATCACTATCCAGCCTGCTGGGGCAAAGACTATAGCTGCATCTAGCTTAACTGGAGCCACATCTGTTGGTGCTCCAGCCCATCTAGCACCTAGAGAAAGTGCATACTCTTGCCTCTTCTTATCTCTTGTGAAGACATAAATTTCTAAACCTTTGTTCAAGGCTACTTGAGCAATCATGTGCGCTGAAGATCCAAAGCCGAAGAGTCCTAGATTCCCTTCTCTTCTTTCCAAAAGCCTTGTGAGCTTCAAAGCTCTATATCCTACTGCTCCTCCACATAGCAAAGGGGCAGCATGTAAATCATCATAATTTTTTGGTATTTTATAGATAAAGCCTTCTTTGGCAATCATGTATTCTGCATAACCCCCATTTACGCTATATCCTGTGAAAAGAGCATTATCACAAAGGTTTTCTAAGCCTCTTCCGCAGTACTTGCATTTACCACAACTCCAGTAGAGCCAAGGCACCCCTACCCTTTCACTTTTTTTAATATCATTAACATCTTTGCCTACTTCATCCACAATAGCTACCACTTGATGGCCTAGTATAATAGGAAGATTTGGTAGAGGTAACTCGCTTTCCACAATATGAAGATCTGTTCTGCAAATACCACAACAAATAACCTTAAGTAAAAGCTCTCTTTCATGTAACTCAGGCTTGTCAATGTCAGAGTAAGCTAGTGGCTCTGACTCTATAGGAGCTTGTTTATAAAGTACCATAGCCTTCATGGAATAGCCTCCAAATCAATACTCTCCTGCTTTAAAGGTTCTTAAGCATTAAAGCAATTCTAAGATAAATATTTAACATATTATTTCTGGAGGGTGGCAACTTAAGCACAGCATTGACCTCCTGAACCTCTCTTATTGAGAGGGTTAATGTTATGTTGTTGAAGAATGCCTTCGTCCATTGCTTGAGCGACGAGTACATGGACTTTATCAGGCTTCTTTCACTGAAAGGACTCTACATTGTATCCCAGCTCCTCGAGGACCTCCCTAAGCCAAGGAGCTCCATCTACGACAAATGTAGGCCTTCCATTGCAATACTTCAAGACATCCTCTTTCCTCACAAGCCTTCCATTTCCCTTTATTCCTTTACTTATTCATTTAACCATCGTAACAATTGGGAAATAGTGAGTACCCCATCTTTTTCCTAAGAAAATCTAACATATGAATTTTTAATTAAATTTCATTAAACTGTCTTTTAACCGTAAGNTTTAAGTTGNTGTATCAAATTTGATATCAATGGTGATCTCATGTTTGATGAAATGAATTCCACCCCTATACTGAGATACTGGATGAGGCATATGGCTGCTGTTCCAAAAGGTTTTTTACGTTATCGAGTGCTGGAACTTCTAAACGAAAAGCCCTTTTCAGGCTTGGAGATAATACAAGAAATGGAAAAGCAAACAAACGGGCTTTGGAAGCCAAGCCCAGGGTCTGTCTATCCATTACTAGCTTGGTTGCAAGATAATGAATGCATAAAAGAGTTGCCTATTGAGGAAAGCGGAATAAAACGTTACACACTCACAGATAAGGGGAGACAGCTTCTTGAAGAGCAAAGGAAAATTAGAGCGCAGCTTAGAGGCAGAGGAAAGTTTTTCACCCCACCATTTTTCGGTATAACATGGTGCAATCTCCCATTAGAAAAAGCCAGCGAGTTACGAAAATCGTCCATGAGGCTTCTCAAAGCGTTCATCAACCTAGGCATCGGTATGGAAGAAAAATTTTCAGAACAAGTTTTTGAGGAAACTTTAAAGGTTATAAATGAAGCTGCAAACAAGCTTGAAGAAATAAATAAGAAATTGGAGGCTAAACACGATGAGTAACGACGTAATCAAGGCTGAAGGGTTAACAAAAGTTTTTAACAAAAGCCTTGTGGCAGTTGACCATGTGAACTTCAGCGTTAAAGAAGGCGAAATCTTTGGTTTTCTAGGTCCAAACGGCGCTGGAAAAACGACAACGATAAATATGCTAATAACTGTTTTGAAGCCAACTGAGGGCAAAGCATTTGTGCTTGGATACGACATCACGAGGCAGGCAAATGAGGTTAGAAAGGTTATAGGTGTTGTACCTCAAGAGTACACGGCTGATGAGGACTTGACGGGTTACGAGAACTTAATTTTATGCGCAGACTTGTATGGTATTCCCCATGACATAGCTAAGAAACGCGCCTTAGAACTACTGGAACTTGTGGAACTAACAGAGTTTAAGGACAAGCGAGTTGAAACCTATTCTGGTGGAATGCGCCGCAGATTGGAGCTTGCATGTGGACTAATTAATAGGCCTAAAGTGCTCTTCTTGGACGAGCCGACTTTGGGCTTGGATGTTCAGACAAGGACTGCCACTTGGGAGTATATTAGGCGTTTGAAGAAGGAGTATGGCATGACGCTTTTCATGACTACGCATTATTTGGAGGAGGCTGACGCCCTATGCGACCGNATAGCCATAATAGACCATGGAAAAATAATTNTGACTGGCTCGCCCAACGAACTTAAGGACAGCTTAGGCGGAGACATAATCACCATAGCCATAAAGGAGAATGCCGACGTAACCAGCGTAATTAAAAGCGTTGAGAACGTCAAGGATGTAAGAAATGAGAACGGCGCTTATAGGATAAAGGCTGAAAACGGCGAGGTAACAGCCCCATTAATAATTGAGGCTTTGAGGAAGAGAGGCTACACGGTGACGAGGCTTTCGCTTACTGAGCCAACCCTAAACGAGGTTTATTTGGAGTATACTGGCAGAGCCCTCCGTGACATTGAGGAATCCAAGGAAGCGTTTAGAATGCAGAGAATAACCCTTAGGAGGGCTAGGGCAGGATGAACACTGTAAGCCAGGCTAAAGCCACAAATGTTACAAACGAGTGCCATCCAAGCCTTGCAAGGGGGTTGTGGGCTCTAACCTACCGTGAACTCAAAAAGTGGCTTAAAGACCCAGTCATGCTCGTAATGTTTGTCCTCCAGCCCCTCATATGGATGGGTTTGTTGGGCAAGTCCATGGATATTGGCAAGCTTTTTTCAGCCAACAACATAAATCTTCCACCACAAATACCAATTCCAGGCAACATCATCCTTTATCCATCCGGGCTTCAAGGTGTAGTACTTAATGGCACAATGCTTGCACAAATATTCGCTGACATGGGTTCAAGTATGATGCAGAACGCTTTCGGCGTAACAGACTACTTCAGTTTCATGGCCGTTGGCATAGTTTCAATGATCGTTATGACTACGACCATGTTCAGCGGCATGTCCATAGTTTGGGACCGACGTTTAGGCTTCTTGGACAAAGTGATAAGCACTCCAGTTTCGCGGGCGGCCATAATATTCGCAAAAATTCTCAACGCAACCCTTAGGGCAATGTTCCAGGCAACAGTGATTTTGGCGCTGGCTTATCTGCTGGGACTGCAGTTAAGTTCATCATTTACTTTGCTTAACCTTTTAGGCGTTTACGCTGCCATATTCCTTTTGGGCGTTGGGCTCTCATCAATTTTTATAGCCTTCTCCATAAGGTCCACTAGGATGGAAAGACCCATGCAGTTTGTAAGCCTAATAACCATGCCTTTAATGTTCGCAAGTAACACCTTCTTCCCGACAAGGCTTATGCCAGACTGGATACAAGCAATAGCCAACGTAAACCCATTGACATATTTAACAGACGCCATTAGAAGGTTCACAATACTGCCACTCGACATCCCAGCTCTAATATGGGACTTCACTTATCTAGGCTCGTCCGCAGCAGTTCTCGCTACAATCGGCATAGTGCTTTCATGGAAATACCTAACAAGATAAAGAGGTCAAGCCTCAACAAAGGTCCACCGCCGCTTAGAATCAGCAGGGGGCGGCTTACCTCGGCTATCTGGTCAATAAGCATTTTCGCTTCTTTTGTGGAGAGCTCCTCTGGCAGCTTTTCTTTAGCGTTTATGTAGCAATGGGGACACTTAAGGTTGCATCTCAATGTGACATTCCATGAAACGATAAAGAAGACAAAGCCAGCCGCGGCTTCGAATACCTCAGCTTTGCCTCCAGCGGTTTTATGTGAAATCCACAAACGCTATCGTTGGCCATAATTTTAGCATCAACTATTCTAAACGTAGTCTCATATTTTTATATCAAATTAGTTATTTACCTTTTTCCGTCTTTTATGGAAGGCGTTTTCTGAATAGTGGTTAGGCTCGCGCCTCGAATACAATAGTTCAAATTTTGATATATATCAACCTTTTTTGCAAATTTGATGCAAAGAAGTTAATGAGAGTGCAGAGGCATTTTCATGAACTCTTCATCTTTCATTAAAATGTCCATCACGTTGTCTGCTGCGGTTCTTGCTTCTTCCATTTAGAACCTAATGTCATAAGCGTTTGTTGCTTTGCTTCTAAAGTCGATAAACGCCAAAATGGCATCGCCCACATCCTTTCCTGAAAGGTGCACGTATATGCTTAGTATTTCTGAACTCTGCTTCCACCCAAATATTTGATTCATCTGAGCTTCTGCAAGCTTACCCGCTAGAAGATATTGGCTATCAGAATTTATGTGGCGAAACACGCTTCTTCAACTCAGCCTCTTTAGCTGGATGGCTCATGGCTTCGTAGTTGTTAACGGTTCCCATGTTAACCCATAATGGAGTTTCAGGCTTAGCTCTTAAAAGGCGGTACCTACCTAAACCGGAATAGTAGTGACCACGACTAAAACAACTCACCTTGAGCCTGTTTTTGCCCTCAGCGCTTTTATACTTTTGGTTCAGAGCCTCGGGCGGGCTTCGAACCCGCGACCTCTGCCTATTTGTTAAAGATACCAAGGCAACGCTCTCAAGGCCATTGGCTGGCTCTACCAGGCTGAGCTACCGAGGCCCATAAAAAAGATGTTTTTACAAATATTAATGTTTACTCTGGTAATTGAAGGTAACGTTAACAAATGAGATTAACAAATAAAGATAGCATAGAAGGGATTATTGCCAAGACTTTAAGTTGTTAACTTCAGTATTGCCTTTGCTAAATCTCCATTCGATTCTTCTAAAGCCTTTGCTGCAACCTCTTTTGATACATTAGCCTGCTGAGCAACCAAAAGAACATCTTCCTCACTGAACTTAGGAGCTTCTGTGACCCTTTCTTCAATAGCTTCCCCCATAACTTGAAAGATTCTCATTCCTTTAGCCTTCATCTCAGATACATCAGGATTTTTTATTATTATATCCTTACTATTTGTCTTTATGATTACTTCCTTTACATCTGGTAAAGGCTCTATATCAACACCCATTCTCTCCAGCATCCTTCTAGCTTGCCTATCACTGATCCTCATCTCATTCACCAAATTAGACTATAAATTATAAGTTTTTATGCCTTTTCTAACCTTTACTGCAACTCCTGATTTAAAATACTTCATCATCTTCGCTGATAGTAAAGCTTTGCCAATAGCTATAACATTGCCTTTATTATCAAGAACAACAACCTCAGACTTAGGCCTTATCCTATCCCCACATTTCATCACATATTTTACAAATACTGATTTTCCCATCGCTATGAAATCCTTTGCCTCATCCTTTACGATTATACAATTTTCAATGAATTTGGGATGCTTTAACAATAATTCTGCTCCATGAATCGTTAAAGCGATGCCCCCATCAGGACGGAAAGTCGCTATTAACTTATCATCTAATAATACACTCTTTATCTTGCCAGTCCTTTTAGAGAATGTAAAATTTAATTTATCCAGAGGGATGATCTGGCTTATACCCTCGCCAAATAGGTAGTCAATAGTCATCAAGAATTTCTCTGTCGGGTTCAAAGCCAATTGTATTTTTTGAAACTATTTTAGAACTATTCTTCACTTTCAGGAGGAATAAGGAGTTTTATCTTTAAGGCATGCTCTATCTTTTTTGCCAAAAGATCATCTGGCTTGAGCTTCCCACTCTCCAAGAGTTTTATTACAGATGGTTTTTCGTTTATCTTGCGCCCAAGTTGCTCTTGTGACAAGCCTAGCTTCTCCCTTCCCTGCTTTATTATTTTGTTATAATCGTATCTTAACTCTAATTCAGGTTCTTTTAATAATTGGTTAGAAGGTCTGGGCATCTGAATAGCTGGCTTTACATCTTTCTTCTCACGAACCGGTGACCCGAGCTTTGAGCATGAGCTACAGACTCTGAAAACTGCACCTTCGATTTGGATGAGGAAAATTTTACCAGTTATAGAATTTCCACATACTTCACACTGCATACCATTTTACCCTTTCTCGAATAATATTTGAAAACCTTTGCACATGTAGCCTTCATTCAAATAATCACTACTTAGCTTTAGTTCAATTTCCTTAGAAAACATTTCTCTAAATCATTCTCTTATACTTTCTAAAGTGCTTAAAGCTGACCAGATAGTTACACGAGAAAAAGATGGCATATTAGGGTCTTGAGAGATTTCATCAAGGACGCTTATAGCATTGGCAACTCTAACGCCTATGCTTAACTTTGTATCGTTAAGCATGAGTATGGCATCTTTAACTACTTTTCTTATGTTTCTTGGAGTAATAGTGCTATCTACCACTGTTTGTAGTGTACTTATGGCCTTTGCAATCTTCTCCTCATTTTCCTTTTGCCTTTTCGAGCTCATAACTCTCCCCCTAAGTTCTTATGATGATCATTAGCCTAAATAAATAAGAGTTATGGATAATATCCTCATATAAAAGACTAAAGTTTACATATCATCTCTTCTAAATAATAAGCAGACTTGACTGAAGATAAGAGGGGAAAGATCAGCAATGCTACAGAACTCATAAGAAGAGGGGCAACTCTATTAAAGGAAGCATGTCCAAAGTGTGGAGGACTTCAAGTCAAATACAAAAACAGAACTCTATGCATAAACTGTGATGATCTATCAGACATAAGCTCCATAGAAGTTGCTAACATGAGTGAATTGACAACAAATTTAGGAGATTTAGCGTTAAGTAAGATTCAAAGATTATATGATGCCTTGAGCAAAGAGGAAGATTTAGATAAACAAGCAAAAATAGTAAATTTGATTCTTCTATATATGGATATAATGGAGAAGGTAAAGAAGAGCAGATAAATCATTTAATAGGCTTCATAAGGATAAAGATTAGATAATGTAAGTGATGATCTAGCCAGAATAACGGGAGCTCTATCTAAGATTAAGTAAAGCTAGTTTCTTTTAGCACAAATTCTTCAAAAGACGAATTTATTTTTTGATTATGCGACCTTCTTCATAGATCTCTTTATTCCCCATTCAAGTTATTGATCCTTAGTAATTCATCATACCAATATTCCGCCATTCAAAGGAAGCTCGATATAGGAAATATCTCATTTATCCTTATCAGTATCTTAGCCTCATGTATTATGTTATAGTATCTTGATAGCATCAAATCTCCTAATCTAACATTAAAAGCCTTAACCATCTCATCATCAGCATTAATAGTCTCAATAGATGTTATCTCTCTCCTCGTCTCAATTTTATGTTTAATAAGAATTTTACCAATAGGTATATCTACTGAAGTTAAATCTCTTTTTAAAGCATTATTTAATCCTCTTATAGGGGTCCATGATTTTGCAAATATCAACGTTTTATCATCAGGGTTCTTTAAATGAACGACTCTAAAATTCACAGTTTCATCAGGTTTTATCTTTAATGCTCTAGCCAGACCTTTGTCAGCCTTTATGATTGTTTTAACTTTTGTTTCTATCACAACAGGCTTCTTAGTCAATACTTCCAAAATCCTTGTGATCGAGCCATCGGTGGTCAATAAAATCTTTTGAACATTAGATAAGTTGAAGCTTATCCTTTTCTCTATTTTGTCTATCGCTTTTAGCATTTCATCGGTCTTCATACCTCTAAATCTTTGCATCAGTCTATCATGCATGATACGAATTGGCAGTTTAAGAACTATACTATCGCGAAGATTCTATTCATTTGCTATGAACAATTCTTCTATACGCTCTTTTTATATGATATATTATATGGGCCAAAAACCTCTGCTCTTGCATATGTATTCTCTCTAAGATAGATTCTCTAGAGAGTAATGCTCTTCTAAGTTCTGTAATTTCCTTCTTTGGAGAATATTTGATATAGATTGGCACCCCGATTAGAAGCAGGATTAATCCTACTGTAATTTGATTGATTGTGCACTGTGTGATTAAGTAAAGGGAGAAGATTACTCCTAGTATTGCAATAATTGACCATCCTCTAAGGTTAAATCCAGGCACTAGGCCTTTTCTGCGTAAAAAGAAGATTGATGAACATGTTGCTACATATACAATTGCAAGTAAGAAAACAGAAGTAGCTACGAGCATACTTAAATTACCGACGATCGAAGCCATTAATGCCGTTAAAGCTTGAATCATAATTCCTAAATAAGGAGTCTTGAATCTTGGATGAAGTTTAGCAAAGACTCGTGGAAAAAGACCATCGACAGCGAGGGCATATCCAAGTCTTGAAGTGCCCAGCATTCCTGATTCGTCAGAACCAGCAATGGAAATTAAGGCACCCATTCCTACTATTGATCCACCTATTAGTGCTAATGTAGGATCTGTATTTAGTATTGAATTAGTCGCTAAGGCTATGGGTGTGGTATCCAAAGCCAACTGAGTCCATGACCTTACCCCAAAAAGTATGATGTTTGTTGTTAAATAAAAAACGATTACGATTGAGATTCCAAGTATTATAGCCTTAGGGATCGTTCTACTTGGATCTTTTATTTCCTCTGCTGGAATTGTTGAAATCTCAAAGCCTGCATACGCCCAAAATATTAAGACGAGCGCATTACCAAAATTTGAAAATCCTAATGGAGAAAAAGGTGATAAATTGGTTATAACTACAGCAGGATGTAAAATCATGTAAAGTAAACCGAATATAGAAAAGAGAATCAAAGGAGCAAGTTTTACTATAGTGAGAATGTCATTCGTTCTTCCTGCAGCCTTGACTCCAACGATATTTGTCACCATAAGGAAGGATACAAATAGCCCTTTGGCGATGGTTTGATCGATCAATCCAAGATTAGGAAAAAAGAACATCAAATATTGAGTAAAGGCCACTGGAAAAACTGCTAAGGATACCCATTCAGCAAGCCAGAGAGACCAGCCAAAAATAAATCCTGCGAAGGTTCCCCATGCTTCTTTAGTATATGCATAGGGTCCTCCAACTTTAGGGAGTAAAGCAGCGCATTGAGTAAAACATAAAGCAATTACTATGGCTATAATTCCAGCTACAACCCATGCAAGAAGCGAGAGGGGGCCAAGATACCCTGCTCCAAAGGATGAAGCGACATAAATGTCTGCGCCTATTATTGATCCTACTACAAGATTTGTTACATCAAAAAGGGTTAACTTTGATTGGAGTTTATATTCCTTTCTGCCCAAAGCATTTACCGTTTAATAAATATATGCTTAATTAATTTATATTCTATTGGGATGTTCTTACTAAATTTAATGATGATGTTAAGATAACACAATACATCGCTCAACAATAAGACAAAACTATCTCAAGCTTATCTAACTCATCTATTACCTTGAGAAAATACCTTTAATTCTATGATTAAGATGGTCAAGATTAGCTTGAAATATTTTTAAGCCATGTCATCCTAAGACCATTCAATAATTAATATCATCAAATTTTTAAAATGCTTTATGCTAATTTCCTATTATTGAGCAAGGTTGTTGAAGAGAAAGATTGGTTAAGAGTTAGGACTCATAGCGCATCAAAGGTTCTAAAATCTAGAGAAGGAGAGTATGTTAGGCTATTGGGATGGGTAGCATCAAAGAGAACTATAGGTAACATAGTATTCTGTTTAATTAGAGATGGCAGTGGATTCATTCAAGTGGCTGGAAAGAAAGGAGTTACTGATGAAAACACTCTTGATACTATGAAAAGGGTTAGCTTAGAGTCTGCTGTGATGGTAGGGGGATCAGTAAAAGATGATGAGAGAGCTCCTGGAGGCAAAGAATTATCCGTAAAGGAATTTCAGATAATAGCGTTAGCAGAAAAGTGGCCCATAACTAAGAGTGCCATAAAATCATCATCCTTTCTTTATGATAATAGGCATCTATCCATAAGAGGGAGAAAAGCCATATCAATACTAAAGATAAGGTCTGAGTTGATCTATTCGTCTTTAGAATTCTTTAGAAAGCATGGCTTCTTTTTGATAAATGCACCAACATTAGTTCAATCAGCTTGTGAAGGAGGGGCAACTTTGTTCGATTTGGATTATTTTGGCAAAATTGCTTTTCTCACCCAAAGTGCCCAACTCTATGAAGAGGCTGCCATATGCGCTTTTGAGAAGGTATTTGTGCTACAGCCTGCCTTTAGAGCAGAAAAGTCTAAGACAGCAAAGCATCTGACGGAGTTTTGGATGCTGGAAGCAGAGCAAGCCTTCGCCACTCATGAAGATATAATGAAGCTTGAGGAAGATTTAGTATCTTATGTAACTAATAGCATAGTTGAAAAATGCTCTGAAGAGCTAAACACTATAGGAAGAAAGTTCTCGCCACCAAATCCTCCTTTTCCGAGGATAACTTACGACGAGGCTAGAGAGATTGCCATGAGTAAAGGAATAGAATTTGAATGGGGAGATGATATACCTACAGAGGCTGAGAATATTCTATCAAAGAGCTTTGAAGGACCATTTTTCATAACTGGTTATCCATTAAGTGCTAGAAGCTTTTATCATATGACTGATCCTAAAGATGAGAGATTAACCTTATCTTCAGACCTTATGGCTCCTGAAGGCTATGGTGAGATAGCGACTGGGGGGCAAAGAATACATGATTACAACACTTTATTGGAAAGGGTAAGAAAGCAAGAATTGCCTATAGAATCTTTTTCGTGGTATCTTGATCTTAGGAAATATGGTTTACCCCCTCATTCAGGCTTTGGCATTGGCATTGAAAGGCTTGTTAGATGGGTATGTGGTTTAAAGCATATAAGAGCAACAACTTTGTTCCCAAGAACAATAACGAGAATAACTCCCTAGACTATTAGGTTTAAGGATAAAAAGCGAATCTGTAAACAAGGCGGTAATTAAAAATAGGTTGATAAATGCAAGTCCAATAGCGAAAAATATTAACAGGAAAAAGACACTATAATTGGAGATAGAATTCTTTAAGAAGTTCGGTATTAAATAAAAAGAGGGAAGATGGATCAAGATAAAGTTTCGTTTGAAGAGTTTTCTAGAATAGACATAAGAATAGGTAAGATAGTAGATGCCCAACCGATACCTAGCTCTAAAAAGCTCATCAGACTTATGATAGACATAGGAGGAGCCATAAAAACTTCTGTGGCTGCCATAGGAGATAATTATAAGCCAGATCAATTATCATCTAAGCTTGTAGTTGTAGTCACTAACCTTAAGCCAAGAAAGGTCTTTGGGGTCGAATCCGAAGTTATGATACTCGCTGCCCTTGATGGTCCTAATGTTTCGATTCTTCAACCTGATAAGCAAGTTAGTGCAGGAAGCAAAGTGACTTGATTCAATTATTCTTTAAGATATTTTGTCTATTAGCACAATACGTGTCATATATTATAGTACATTTTTCCTTTTTTTGGTAAGGTGCATAGTGAAATTGCACAAACTCTCATGCTATCATAAACAATGTGATAATCAATGAGCCAGAATGATAAAATTCAATCAGCTCTTTTAGCCTTAAGGACACCTTCACTAATACATTCTTAATTTTCTCTTATGATCTATAAAAGACTTTATAACAAACTCTTTAAGGTTCAATGGATCATCGATAAAAGTAACAGTGGAATTCCCATTCATCCTTGCCATCTCATCACATATATCTCTTAATCTAAGATTATTATCTAACATCATTATGTTCATCCTTATGCCCTCTCTCCCAGCTAAATAAGAAGCCCTCAAAGCACTTTGTAGTGGTGTTTGCCATGGATAGTAAGAGATCGTTGGTTCGCTGTCTGTTATTAGGAAGATGTTTTTGTTACCATCCTCTTTTGCCAAAATCTTCCTAGCAAAATCTAATGCATACCCAATATCTGTTGAGCCATTGGCCCTTAACTGTATAATCTCGTTAGGGGATATTAAATAAGGCTTATAATCAAAAGCAATTATGTGAAGAGCATCTTCTTTATAATTCATCTCTAAAAGCTCTTTTAGTCCTAATCCTGCCATTATAGCACCTTTGATCTTACGCCCATACATTGAGCTTGACTTATCTATTAAAATAGCGTTTGATGACTTGGCTTTATGCAGAGGAATTCTGGCTCTAAGGTCACTCTCAAGAATTTTCATGTTCACTGGATCCCTAGAAGCTGTTGAGACTAATGTCTCTTGAATGTCCAAATTATCATAAGAATGCAGAAATTCATCATACTCTCGTATTATGTAGGATGGATAGGTGCCAGTTCCTGTTTCATTTATCTCATGAAGACCTATACCATATTTCTCTAGATTCATAAAGGCTTCTTCGAGCACTTTTTGGGCTATTATCTTCTGACCTTCTGGAGTGAACACATAATAGCGATCATAAAGGCCACTAAAAGGATGCCTCTCTGATACTAGTTCGAGTAAATTCTCCTTTCTAAGCTCTTCTGCCAATATCTCTGGGAGTATTTCTATCATTTGCTTTAAAGGTAGATTGGAGGGTTTCAGCTCTCCTTTTTCTAACTTTTCGACTATATCTTTCCATGCCTTCTCTTTTGCCCTCTTCAGTCTTATGACTTTTTTATAATAATCCTCTAAGCAACGGCTTGTTAAGCTTATTAAATAATCATCATGCTCTTCACTACCCTCTTCTGTTTCACTCAAGTGATTCTGAATGAGATTTTCTATGTCTATTTTCTGTTCTTCTTCGGAGGGTAAACTCTCAGGATTGAACAGACCATAAACTAGATCGTCTACAAAGTCCTTTCCAAGAATGGATGAAAGTCCTTTATCATCTTTCCCACATATTTTACATTTTGGCTTCATATTAGGTCACTTATAATGTAACCATGATCTTTTCTTTCAACATATTTTCTTTCAGGGGTGTTCATACACCTAGCCATAGATTCTAAGATGATTTCAAAAGCAGAGAGATAGAGCTCATCACTATGCTTTTTGTTTTCTAAGAGCCTTTCTACGACTGAACTGACCTCTTTATTCGTTCTTAATTTTGGGACTAAATTTTGATCTATTTTTAAGTAGCTTTGCCCATTCAACGGCTCTCCAATCTTTCTTAATTCCTCATAAAATTCCTCAAACCTATCTTCTGGAATTTTTTGGTAAACATCTCTGCAAACATCATTCAAAGATAACTCGACAAGCCTTCTTATTATTTCTTCTTTTGTCTCCTTCACACCATATACAAGCTCAATTCTGCCCCTAAGTGCCAGCTTTACGGTATCGTAAGAATCTCCATAATCTGATAGCAAAGGAATCTCTCTCCCATTCCTAATGGCTACGGATTTTATATGATCGAAGAGCTTTATTGTAGCTCTGCAAGATGGTTCTGTATCTATCTTACTTGCTATATCACGCATCTCCTTATCTCTAGCGTATCTAACGATTTTAGCCAGTATTCTTAGATGCCAATCGGGAATGCCTGGCTCTAATCCTTTCACTTTTACCAAATACATGTTTCTTTTTCCTATTTCTATTTCTTCTTCTAAGGTTTCAGGGGGGCCTATCTCTATTTCTTCCATTCTGTCTAAGAGTGGTTCTTTTATGGGGCTTGTGCCTCTATAGTTTGCAGGATTTGTTGCAGCCAATATAACTGTATCAAGCCTGAATGGAACTATATCCCCTTCTGTGGTTGTTACTTGCTTTTCCTCAAAAAGTTCATGAAGTAATGTTTGAAGAGATGAGGGTATCGCTCCAAGCTCATCGTAATATCCAACTCCTCTATGGGCTTTAAGAGCCCTTCCAGGTATGAATACCTCTGGATGATCGAGATCGTAACCATCCCTAATCTTTTGAATAGAGATGCCACCTATTAGCTGCCTTGTAGTGAGCATAGGATCTCCTGGAATTCTTACCCATATCCTTGGAACCCATGTAATCCCAACCTTATCATGCTCAATGATCTTTTCCTTGCAAGAGAAGCAAGAAGGATATGTGGGATCATCATGAATCTTACAGTCTTTTATAGCTAGTATTTTATCTGGAAGAAGCTTTGCTATGGATTTTGAAAAAGTCGTCTTACCATAACCTTTTTTCCCCTTAAATAGTATTGAAGAGCCAGAAAGCAAAGCACTCTTTATCAGTTCTTTTTCTCTTTTCTTACCGATTACATCTGGAAAAGGATCTTCGCCTTTCTTTTCAAATTCTAATATCTTATCCCTGATATAGTCTACTGGGGATTTTGAGTGAAAAGATATGTATGGCTCGTCCCAAATATCAACCTCCAGCCCATTTAAAATATAGCGAGGTGCATTGTTCCTATTAACCTTGATTTCTTCAAAGAGCAGATCGGTAGGTGTCTTCGGCTTTACCCTTATTCCCATATTCAAAGCTTACCATCATTATCTACATTCTAAGATAATAATGTTTGGTTAGTTATTATTTTAGTCCTTTTCAAACCTATGATCATGCCAGTTATTAGATCTCTATAAAAGCGAGACGATTATATGAATAGAAGAATGCTTCAGACTCTTTAGCTTTATACAACGCTTTCTGACTTATATATTTAAAACATTACTCAATAGAAGGCAGTAAATAAAGTATAGGAGAAATCAGCCAAATATAAAAGGTTCAACTCCATAACATATAGCCTTCAAGTTTAAAAATGAAACTTAATACACGGATTAAAATTAAGAGGAACACCTTAATAATTAATATAACTAGGCTAGACTAAGGATCAAAAGGTTCTAAACCCGTACTTATCATAGCATGCTGAAGAAAAATGTGCTCTTGATATGAGTTCACTATAAGATTGGAAATTGGGAGGACTATTATAGGAAGAATGTGAGACATTTGTCCAACGTTCTCCTTAAATTCTTCAAAAATCCATTGCATTGAGAATTTCTTCTGGTAAGCCAGGGCACTGAATACTCAGGTAGTATTTACTTTTAATTATTTGAGCTTTTATGAGCTCTTTCATTTCTTCCATGGTACGGTAAGTGAAAGGATTCAGATCTCTAAGCCTCTCTTTTGGAATACCTTCAACTTTAGTCGATACAAGCACTTTTCCATCCCATATAGGATGAGGCTCATATTCAACAGCCCCCCTAGCAGCTTGAAGTAGGAATAACTCTGTTTCTTCTATTGTTGGGCTCGTACCACCAACAGGCTTAGGAATACCATTAGATCCTGTTTTAAGTTTTGATTTAGGCATCATGTAACTCTTATCACCAAGTTTTTCTTCGACCCACTCATATTCTGCACCTATTTTACCAACAGTAGTTAGCAAGTATAGATCAATCGGACTACCTTTCTCTTTTCTCTTCTTCAATATATTATAGAATCTAACCACATGCGCAGCGTTACCAATGCCAATAGTAAAAGGTAAACAATATCTAGATTCGTATAATTCTTTACCAACTACAGCCAGAGACTGGGCAGGATGGCCAACGGTTCTACCATCTGCCAACACTTTAGCGGCAAAAGCCAAATCTTCTATCTTAACCCAAGCATAGTCACAAAAATTTCCTGGACTTATAAAAACTGCCATATTTAATGGGCCACTTGAATCTATTTGGCCATCAAAATAACCAGTATCTTCTAAATTGAATACGCTCCTAGCATTTCGATTTTGTGCCCCATAATACTGGAAAAGTTTTCCTTCCAAGCTTGGATTTCCATCAGGTCCAAATTCTGTATTTTCATGCAAAGCGTTAGGTGACATTGCAGCGCGCCAAACAGGAAGCTGAAGTTCATTTACGTCTTCAGTTTTGGTCCAAGAGCCCTTTTCTGAGCCATATACTCGATCCTCAAATATTGCCACGATGTCATCATTTCTTATTACTTGGTCTGATACATATTCAGTCGGATCTATTCCAAATTGCTGAACAAACAAATGCTTATTGTGCTCACCAAAGACATACATACCATGTGTTGATTTTCCAGTACCAGTTAACCCCCAAACGCACATCACAATTCTTTTTGACTTACCATCAACCGTTTTTACAGTAAACTCTTTAAGAGATGCATGTTCACCACACCCACCTTTTTTGTAGACAAAATAAATCCAGTGTGACAAAAACCCTTTCTTTACCTCTCCTTGATATGAACTACAGGTTACAATAGTATAATTATGAAAAGGAAAACGAATTACTCGAAGCATTTGGTTTGTTCCAGGTATGTTTGGATTTCCTAGATAGTGAGGAATATCGATGAGCATTACATCAGGTTCTTCTTCTGAGGGAGCTGGAAAGTTTATTCGGGACCATCTATAGGCAATATCTGGGAATTGGGGATCACAATACAATCGAGCATGCATTTTGACAGGAGAATTTTTCGATCCTAAGTAACAGTCAACCTGAATTAGAGGGCCTTGAGCTAAAACATGCTCAAGTACCCTCATCATCAAAAATTTATGTTCAGGTCTTAAATCTTCATCTCTTTCGATTACCACACTTCCAGCAGCAGATCTATGCCAAATATTTGAAGCCCAGCCCCAAGAATTATTCTTAAATCTTATACCATAAAGTTTTGCTCTCTCAAATAAATCTGGTGGATTATTCAATACTGCTGTAATTCCAGCTTTCTCTTTTATCTCAATGATCTTAAAAAAGAGTTGCTTAAATCTTTCAATTGTGATTTCTTCTTGTTTTATCAACATTCTAACAAATCCTCCCTCTGTTGTCCAAATCTTTGATTGCTAACAATAAAGTCAAGCCAAAATTTTTCTTCATGTTTAACATGGGATTGTGGCTCCCAAAATACAGTTTTTACCAAGATTTTCCGCCATCCTTATTGATTCTTTAAGCTTAGAATGAAATACACCAGAATGACTGCGTAAATCATCTGTTAAGCTTAATGTCCGCTTATCGCTCATGTCCTCATTGCCTATTATACTGTGTAAATAAAATCTTTACTAATTAAGTCTTTAAGTATCTTCTCCAAGGATTAAGCTAAATTCTTTATTCACTTAAATGCAGTTTCAGGTTTCCATATCAGGGTTAAACCATATAAGCAAATATTATATAGCAATAAACTCATACTGCGAATTCACTTTTGAGAAAAATCTTTGGTAACATATGATACTCTTTTAAGATACTCTAACGCAGACTCATAATTTGGAAAGCCTTTCATTCCACATTCAGGACCGGCATATGGAACTCTCTCAACATCATAGCTGTCTACTATCTTTTTCAGCCTTTTTCCCATGATTTCAATAGATTCAAGAAAGACCTTTGAATCGATTATACCTCGCTTTATTCCAGTCCAAACCTTCTCAACCCTTTGCATTAGAGTCGCTTCATTTATCTCTGTGGATTCTGCTAAGATTTTATCTCTGATGAGCTTATCAAAATCTGTTATGCATATGCTTGCTTTTAGAAATTTATCTTTCTCCTCAAGAAGCTGCTTTGTCTTTTTAGATTCGTAGATAAGATCCTCTGCATGTGATTCAATTATATTCAGTGAATTTACATCCCAAAACAACTCGTCTGCTGTATTATGAAGGTGAATGCATGAATATACTCCTCTCGAGGTTACATTATGAAAAATACTTTCCCAAGCCTTAAGTAATTCTTCCCTTCCTTCAGAACCATAATCAATAAGAGGGTCACTTAAAAAACCAAAGACTGGTTCATCAATCGCAACCAATTCTACCTCTGAATACCTGTTTTTATGAATATTGTTTGAAACAAATTTTGAGAGGACTTTACTTAACTCGTTAAATATGCCACTTCTCCTATTCAAGAAGAGAGACGATAAAGTGTATGGACCAGTTATGCATATCTTTATTTTAAAAGAGTCGCCTAATTTTTCATAAATTCTCCTTGAGTTTCTTTTAATTGCTTGAACCTCGGGTATTTTTGCCATTTCAGGTTTTATCGATAAACTTTTAATGATTAAGTAATTGCTCCCACTCTTTTCTATTCCTTCAATCGAGTCTAAAAACATAGAATTCATATCTCTAAATTGTGGATAGTTTGGAACGTTTATTCCGGCCTTAAGCTTGTCCAAGAATCCATTAATGACTTTCTCTTCAAAATACCTTATGGACTCGTATAAAGGATGGTCCATATCATGGAGAAGAGAAAGAATCGAGTTGAAGTTCATCGCTCCTTTTGAGAATTTATCAAATTCTCCAATGAAGGGCATGCTTCCAACATCGTAAGAATTAATCTTTGACAAATAATTTGATCCTCCAGTAAAAGAAAGTCTTTACTTTCTTAAAGTTATTTTTTAGCTAAATTCTTACTTATTATGCAGTCTAATAATGATATGAAAGGGGATATAAGAATAAAAAGTTTAATGCGCCGAAGCTATTATCTCATAAAAATTTGAGTTAATGAATAAAAAGAGTGTTTAGATGACTTAGAGATAACTTTGTATGCATGCTACTTTTTCTCAGGAGGATGGGCTTTCTTAGTATGCTTGTCCAGTTCTTTCTTATTCTTGAAGGTTTGACCACATACAGAGCACTTAAACTCTTGTGACACGTCCCTCACCTCCATCAGCAAAAACAAGGTAAGCGATCCTTTAAAAGCCTTTTGATTTTCCGAGAAATTCTTGGTCTAAGCATTCATTAAAAACGAAATTCTTATCTACAACTGCATCCAAGGATTTACATATGGATGAACTAAACTTAAAAATACTCAGTGCCTTAAGGTTTGATGCTAGAAAACCGTTTCTAGAGATAGCAAGGAAACTTGGGGTTGCAGATGCCACTATCCATGCTAGAGTTAAGAAGATGATCGAGGAAGGTATTATAAAAGGCTTTGAGACCATAATCGACGATGAAAAGTTGGGCTACAAGATAACATCTTTTATCGAAATTAAGGTTAAGCCTGGGACTGCAGATGAAGCGGTTATAGCGTTGAGCAGGATAGATGGGGTATTGGAAGTACATGAGATACATGGGCATTGTGATATACTCCTGAAGGTTAAGGCGAAAAATCTGGCTGAACTGAGGGATAAACTGGTTAAAGAAATAAGGGCGATTAAGGAAGTAATCTCTAGTGAAGCTCATACTGTGCTAAAAGTTGTAAAAGAAGAACATAGTTTACCAATCGCTATAAAACAATAAAGTTCAGAAGATATAAAAGGAAGCTCGATCATTGAACTAACCTTTAAGTATACTCAACGATACTAAGTATTAGACTTTCCCCTATCATTTAGAGGCAAATACAACATTGACTGAAGAACTTTTCAAAAACAAGCAGAAATGTATAACAAAAATTGTGAAAAACGTTAAAAGAGTGTGCGTCCCGATAGAGGCTGACTTCGAATATGTGGCGAGTGAATACGGGATGAAGATAAGAATATTCAGAAAGCCGGAATACGCCCAACATTGCCATTATAAACCACCGGCGATTCTTACATATGTAGTGCGGGGGGTGGGATTTGAACCCACGAAGGCCTTAGCCAGCAGATCTTGAGTTTAGGCTTTTTAACTGCCCCCTATTGTCGCCTAATTCAAGCTTTAACCTGGCTTGGGTACCCCCGCGTATGTCAAATAAAAGTTTCTATGATTAATTCTTTACCATCATCTAGAAGGTGACAATAAATAAACAACCATCAATAAAATGAATACTACAACAAAGAACAGCAAGTAAAGCCTACTCATTCTTTTAGCCCTTCTCTGTGCTTTTATTTCTTTCTCTCTACATTCATTGGAACAATAATCCTTACCCCATGGTATAGATTTGCCACAAACCCTACAATGCGTATGTAAAGGTATTACTCCTCTTTCTTTAGCAGACATTTCTAACACCTTATCATTTTATCTTACGCTTTTGAATTTTTTCGTTGCTAATAACTGTGCCTATTCTTTCGCCTTTAACGGCTGATGTAATTCCTTCAGGTTTAAAGCCATTCAGTATTATGGTCTTTATGCCAGAATCTCTAAGAATTTTTATAGCCTTTGGATCCAAGATGCTATGCATCCCTGGTTTATGCTTTGCTCTTAACATATCGCTCAACTCATCAAAGCTAATAGTATCAAGCTTCTTAGCTTCAGGATAGATTTTAGGATCTTTTGTATAAACTCCTTCTTGATCTGTAGCTTTAATAAGCAGATTAGCCTTGATGGCTTTAGCGACCATGGCAGCAACAGAATCAGTGGTCATACCAGGCTTTAAACCACCCATGACAATTATGCTTGACACTTTCAACAATCGATTAAGCTGACTTATTGAAGATGGCACTATGTCTGGTGCTAAACCTTTAAGTTTTTTCGCTAGAAGCTTAGCATTTAGTCTAGAGACACATATAGCCAAATCGTCCTTGTCCTCATCTCCTAAGCCTAAAGCCTCAGCAACCTCTATATACTGCCTTGAAAGAGAACCCCCACCAACTACAATAGCAAGTATATGCCCCTCCTCCTTTAGTTTTGAGATTTGCTCTGCATAAGATTTCAAGATTGAAGAATTTGGTGGAAAACCTATTATGGAACCACCTATCTTCAGAACTATTTTCATACTAATGCCCTAATTTTTAAATATGCCTATCTTATTTATGCCTATCCGGCTTCAAACGATATCTATTAATTAATCTTGATGAGTTACGGCTTCAAACGATATCTATTAATTAATCTTGATGAGTTATATTTATTATGAGTTCAAAAGCAGATTCAGTAGCATTTTATAGGATAAGAAGGACCTTAGAAGAACTTTCTATGAAGAAAGGTAGAGGGACTGAGCTGGTATCTTTGTATATACCGCCAAAGAGGCCTTTACATGAGATTATAAGCGCTTTAAAAGATGAGTATGGCACAGCTTCTAACATAAAGTCTGATAGCACTAGAACACATGTTCAAGATGCCTTGGTGAAGATTATGCAGAGATTAAAACTTTATGATAAAACGCCTGAAAACGGGCTTGCCATATTTTGTGGCGCCTTACCCCCAAGCCCTAATGCTCCTCTTGGGAGTGAAGTTATGCAACTTTATGAAGTATTTCCTCCTAAACCCATACAAACTTATCTCTACAGATGCGATGACCATTTTCATTTAGAACCTCTTCGTGAGATGATAAAGGAAGAGAAGATCATCGGAATTATTTCCATGGACAATACTGAAGCAGGACTTGGGATAGTATCAGGCAATAGAATAGAAGTAGTAGATGTTGTTACTTCAGGAGTATCAGGGAAGCATAGAGCTGGAGGGCAATCGGCTAGAAGGTTTGAGCGCCTTAGAGAGGCTGAGATCAATGATTATTTCAACAGAGTAGCAAGACATGCCACTAAAGTCTTCTTAGAGCAGTATAGCATAAACGGGCTGATATTAGGTGGACCAGGTCCCACCAAGGACTATTTTCTAAAAGGAGAATACCTAGACTATAGATTACAAAATAATGTATTGGCGGTTGTTGATACTTCTTATTCAGGAAGAGAAGGGATAAGGGAGACTATAGACAGGGCTAAGAGCGTTCTGCAAGACCTTCGAATAATAGAGGAAAAGGAATTTGTCAAGAAATTCTTAAATGAAGTTTCTTCAGAAAAAGGCTTGGCAATTTATGGAGTTAACGAAGTAATAAATTCTTTAGAAAGGGCGAGTGCCCATACTATCCTCATATCTGAGGATGTAGGTCTTGTATACCTTCAAGCCACATGCAAAAAGTNTGGAATTATCAAAGAAGNCATAATCAAGCAAGAGAATCTTATTTCTGAAAAGCAAAAGTTGATTTCAGAATTATGCTCTTCATGTGATAGTAATGATGTTGAAATAGTTGAGAAGGATTTCATCGATTTTTTAGCTGATAAAGCCTTAGAAGCAGGAGCGAAGGTGGAGGTGATATCTTCCAAGAGCGAAGAAGGAGTCATGTTTAAGAGTTTCGGAGGAATCGGGGCTCTCTTAAAGTATAGATAAAAATTTTCCTTTTAACCTTTTAGCTTAAATATTCATTATCCCCCTAACCTTCCAAGTCTGATTGGTGGCATAATGAATTTCACACCAAAGATAAAGGAAAAAAGATGGGATCCAGGCTTAGAGGAAAAAATCTTTGAAAAATGGCAAAAAGATGGTATATTTAGTTTTAATAAGAAAAGTAGAAAACCTCTATTTAGCATAGACACCCCCCCACCCTACGTTAATACTCCAGTCCATATAGGGCACGCATACACCTATGTATGGATGGATATAATGGCAAGATACAAGAGAATGCTAGGATTTAATGTCTTATTTCCTATAGGTTTAGACAAAAATGGATTGCCCATAGAAGTTCAGACAGAAAAAGAGTTCAACATAAGGATGAGTGAAGTATCTCGCCAAGATTTTATAGAAAAATGCAGAAGTTTACTCAAAAAGTATGGTGATATATCTTTAGATACTTTCAAGAAATTAGGCTTGAGCTGTAACTCATGGGAAAAAAAGTATGAATTAGGGGGAAGATACGATACAGACGATCCTGAGTATAGAAAGCTTACTCAAGAGACTTTTATTCGTTTATGGAAAAAAGGTTTGATTTATGAAGGAATAAAGACTGTAAATTACTGTCCAGTTTGTAAAACAGCCATATCCGATGCTGAAGTAGAATATGTTGAAGATTACACAAATTTGAATTATATCAAATTCAGATTAAAAGAGAGCCAAGAATATGTAGTAATAGCAACGACCAGACCCGAGTTACTTTGCGCTTGTAAAATTGTACTCTTTAATCCTGATGATGAGAGGTATAAAAGATTAGAGAATAGATACGCTATAGTTCCAATTTATAATCATGAAGTTAAGATAATACCTCATCCTTATGCAAAGCCCGAATTCGGCACTGGGTTAGTTATGATATGCAGTTATGGAGATTATGGTGATGTAAGACTTCTAAGAGAACTTGGCATAGAGCCAACCTATGCTATAGACGAAAATGGAAGAATGAATGAAAACGCAGGAAAATATGCAGGACTAAGTGTTTTGGAGGCTAGGGAGCAGATTATAAAGGATTTAGAGGCAATGGGTTTATTGGTAAAGAAAGAAAGCATAAAACATAGAATGCCTATTTGTGAGCGATCAAAGGATCCTATAGAGTTCATAGCTATGGAAGAGATTTATCTAAAGCAAGTTGATTACAAAGATAAGATTCTAAAGATGGTTGATGAAATGAATTTCTATGCACCGGAGAGTAAGCGTATTCTGATAGATTGGATTAATTCGATAAGTATGGATTGGGTCATATCGCGGAGAAGATATTATGGGACCGAAATTCCTCTTTGGTATTGTAAGAATTGTGGCAATACAATACTGCCAGAGCCAGGAAAATATTATCAGCCTTGGAAAGAGAGTTGTCCAATCAACGAATGCCCAAAATGCAATGGTAAAGAATTTGTTGGAGAAAAGAGAATATTTGACACTTGGTTCGACTCTAGCACATCAGAAGTGTATATTTTAGGCTATCTTTGGGATAAGGATTACTTTAAGAAAAAATTTCCGTGCAGCATAAGGCCTCAAGGAAAAGAGATAGTTAGAAACTGGCTTTACTTCACTCTTTTAAAGTCTTATCATTTATTTGGGAAGAAGCCTTTTGAGAGCGTTTGGATACATATGCATGTAGTCGATGAGAAAGGAGAGAAGATGAGCAAGAGCAAAGGCAATATAATAGATCCACAAGATGTAGTAAAGAAATTTGGTGCTGAAGGCTTCAGAATATGGACATGCTTAGAAGGCGATATAACTAAAGGCGATATAAGATGTTCCTTTGAAAGAATAGAAGGTCATGCAAAGTTCATAACAAAGCTTTGGAACATAGCAAGGTTCGTTTCTCTCTTCCCAAGAGTAAATGCAAAACCTCAAGATACTGATAGATGGATCCTAGGAGAATTGTCAAAACTCATAGAGAGTGTAAAGAAAAGTTATGATGAATATGCCTTTAGTGATGCCGCAACCTTAGTTAGAGACTTTACTTGGAATTTATTTGCATCGAATTATGTAGAAATGGTGAAGGCTAGAGCCTATGGTGAGAAATTTTCAAAAGAAGAGCAGAAGGCAGCCTGGTTTACTTTGAACGAATGTTTAAGAAATATTCTTCTACTATTAGCGCCAATAATGCCTTTTTTGACAGAACATTTATGGTCAACGATCTATGGAGGGAAAAGTATTCATCTTAAAAGCTTCCCGAAGGCAAAATGGGACAAAAGTTTTATTTCATTAACACAAAAGATTATAGAATTTAATTCATATGTGTGGAATAAGAAGAAGAAAGAAGGATTATCCTTGAGGGATCCTATCAAAGTTAAGGTTCCAGAGGAGCTCATAATCTTCTATAAAGATTTGAAGGCTATGCACAATATAATAGATTAAAAAGAGTAATAGGATCAAATCTTGAAAAAATATTAAAGATTTTTAGGATGTTTATGTAAAGTTTTTATGTCATTTTTATAATCAGTTTTATGGTTAATTTTTGGAACTTGCTTAATTAAAATTTTTTCAATATATTCTTAATTAAGCTACAAAGCATAATTTTTATAATCCATTTTCTTTAGCCTTTGAAAAGCCACTCTCTTTCCCTATTCTACCTAGCTCTGCAATCATGGCTGTTAGTTGAATATCAGGATGAGCTCCTAGTATAAGCCTATAATCGTACTTTGCCAATACTTCTGCAACTTCATCAAGATTATTTAATTTAAGCTTGAATGCTTCTTCATTAACATATTTTATTATATCCCTCTCAGACATACCATAAACTTTCATAAGTTCCATTAACTTTTCTCTTGCTTCATTAAATTTCCCTTCTAAAGACAATCTTACCAATTCCCCAACTTTCGCTTTTCCTGATATTCCAGCTACTTTTTTAACGTTTTCAACACTTACTTCACCTAGAGCTGAAGATGATTGCAGCATGTTTATAGCAAGCCTCAAATCTCCTTCCGTCAATTCATAAATCAAACTCAAAGCGCTATCAGAATACTTTAAATTCTCGTTCTTGCAAATCTTCTTTAAATAGTTTACAACATCGTCTTCTTTTAATCGAGAAAATCTGAAGATAGCGCACCTACTTTGAATAGGCTCTATTATGCCTGAAGAGTAATTACAAATTAGTATGAATCTGCAAATCCTTGAACTTTCTTCCATTATTCTCCTCAAAGCTGTTTGGGCGTCACTAGTCATCTCATCAGCTTCATCAAGTATTATTATCCTAAAGGGAATCTCAACTCTCTTATCAATATATCTTGCAAAGGTCTTTACTCTCTCTCTTACTGTGTTTATTCCTCTCTCATCACTAGCATTTAATTCTAGAGTGTAATCTCTCCAATAGTCTTTTAGTATGCTTCTTGCTATACATAAAGCAACTGTTGTCTTTCCGGTTCCAGGAGGTCCTGCAAATAGCAAATGTGGCATCTCATTAGGTGAATTTAGCATGGACTTTAATCTCTTAACTATCGAACTTTGATTCGCTAAGTCTTCTAGCTTTAATGGTCTATATTTTTCTACCCACATCAGATTCTCTATTGCCATCGACAATGGTAGCAAAGAGGATATTTATAATTCTGTATATGCTCTGTTTGTTCACTCTTTCCTAGCATCCATCAAGAATATTATCCGTGCACAAATATAGTAGCAATCCACGAATAAAAATCCAAAAAACATCACTCTATATACCATGAATATGATTGAGCGTTATTCTTTGTCTATGAACTCATCAGGGCTTGGTGGTTCGGGTTTCAAACCTTTCCTCTTCCTTATTTCTGCTACTAATGATGGTAGCATATTCGATGGTACAGGACTCCACATCTTAAAGTGAGTAGACCATAACGCCTTTCCAGCAGTCGCACCTCTCATGACCTCACTTAAATCAAAGGTCTCTGCTGCAGGTATTTCTCCTACGATGACCGTTGTGAACTCTTTCTGGTCTATGGTCAAAATTCTACCTCTCTTAGAGGATATGACGCTAACTATCTGACCTACTAGTTCTGTTGGGGCTTTGGCTTCTATGCCCAAGACTGGCTCGAGCAAGACAGGATCTGCCAACAATAGAGCACCAAGTAACGATCTTCTTGAAGCTGGCATCAGTTGAGCATAGGTGCGATGAGCAGGATCACTATGAAATTCTGCATGATGCAAAATAGCTTTAATTCCCCTACAATACTCATAAGCTAAAGGTCCATTCTCCATAACATCCATAAAACCAGACCTTATCATATCTATGGATTCTTGCATGTATTGAACGCCTTTTGTTGCATCTATGAGAACGTTGCCTCTATTGTCTATAGCTACTACATTTCTTGCTTCTTCTGCATCCCACCCCTTATCTCTTAATATTTTAGCTATAGACTTTCTATCAAGACCTTCATGAATAGTTCCATTTCTTATTAATTCCACTATATCTTCTTGCAACGGTTCAACTCTCATGAAGATTCTGTTATGCTTATTGGGAGATTTCGCCATAACTGGTCCAGCTTTGCCCCTTATAGTTTCTCTATAATTAATAAGAGGCTTAGAAGTTATTATCTCCAAACCTTGTTGTTGGATCATAGTCGTGGCTATCTCTAAATGCAGTACCCCCATCCCTGACATAAGCATCTCGCCTGTCTCTTCATTGATCCTAACAATAAGGTTTGGATCTTCTATACTTAGCTTTCTGAGATAATCTACAAGTTTAGGTAAATCTCTAGGATACTTTGACTCTACAGCAATGGTTACTACAGGTTCTGAGACATATTTTATCTGTTCAAAGGGAACTATGCCCTTTATCGATGATAAAGTCTCACCAGCTCTTGCATGCTCTAAGCCCAGCAAAGCAGGAATATTGCCTGCTGTCAGACTCCCAACTATCTCTCTAAAGGGACCCATAAACATGTTGACAGACTGTACTCTTCCCTCTCTTTTAGCTCCTAATAAGTAAACGGTATCGCCATCTTTAATCGTGCCTGAAAAGAGTCTTCCTACAGCCACTACTCCTGCTTGTGGGTCTACAACAACGTTTGTAATCATCATAACTATCGGTCCGTTATCGTCACAAGAAAGAAGGGATTTTCCTACAGCCGAATCTAAGTCGCCTTTCCAAATCCTTGGAATGCGGTATTTTTGGGCAATATGAGGTGGAGGATGATGTTCTATAACCATCGATAAGACTGCTTCATGTAAAGGAAGTTTTTCTGCCAGCTCAGCTTCTCTGCCTTCATTGTAGGCTTTTACTATGTCGCTAAATTTAACTCCTTTTTGCTGAGCTATCATGAAGTTTAGACCCCATCGATCCTTTGCAGAGCCGAAGGCTACTGAGTTACGGGGTATGCTAACCTTCCAACTTTCCTTAAATTCAGGCTCAGCGTAAATTTCGATCAATTGGTTAAAATTACCTACTATATCGGCAAGCCAGCTTTGCATCTTCTCCGGAGTTAATCGAAGCTCCTTGATCAGGCGATCTATCTTGTTTATGTATAGAACAGGACGAACTCTCTCCTCTAATGCCTGTCGAGTAACAGTTTCAGTCTGTGTCATTACACCCTCTACAGCATCTATTACAACAACACAACCATCGATAGCTCTAAGGCTTCTAGTTACCTTTCCAGTAAAGTCTATGTGCCCTGGAGTATCTATCAAGTTTATTACATATGGCTTATCTTTGTATTCATAATAGAGAGTAACATTAGCAGCCTTAATGGTCATCTGCCTTTGTTGTTCAAGGTCCATATAATCTAAAGCCAAAGCCTGACCTGCTACTGAAGGACTTAACATGCCACAAGCAGCAAGTAAACTGTCACTCATCGTAGTCTTCCCATGATCGACATGGGCAATTATGCCTATGTTCCTGATCTGATCCTTGTTTCTTATTATCTTTAGGGCTTCAGCAGTTGTTTTGTATCTGGGCAAGTTTAATCACATGTTTTTATATGTTAAGCCTTGCGCTTTTTATTATCATATTTAAGTTTTTATTTGATTCTACTTAAGTCTTTTTGGCGCTACAATTTGCTATTCTATGTTAGCATGGCGCCTTCCCAAATCCTCTTCACTTAAGTTGAGCTTATTCATTAGTATAGGAATCATTGCATCCAATAAGATCATGCATGTGTCCTCGAAGAGAGTACCAAGGGGAGCGAGGGGTTCATGAAGACCTAATATCTGCCTTGCAAAGTAATCCCTACTATTAGCTTCAACATTGGGCATAATCCTCCCTTTAACTTGAAGGATAAAATCTGAAAGCTTTCCTAATGGTGAATCTGGAAACGATGTTATTCCCATTATAGTTGCACCTACACGCTTCGCAGCCTCTACAGCGGTTATCACAAGTTTTGTAGAACCTGAGCCCGAAATCGCTATTACAAGATCGTCTTTACTTACAGAAGGCATAAGGGTCTCCCCTAAAATATGGACTTTATAACCAAGGTGCAGGAGCCTTAAGGCAAAAGCTCTTCCTACCAAGCCACTCCTCCCTGCACCCATTATGAATATTTCCTTATCACGACGTGATAGTATGAGGTCGACACACTTGTTTACTTCTTCCTCAGATACTTCTAAGAGGTTCTTGCTTATAAGCTCTATAAGGGCTAAAGAACTGCTTTTAACATCTGAACCAAATAAGCGACTCAAGGCCCTACAACTATCCTGAGAAACTATCTATAGAAAAACTTTTGCATGTTATTCTGAAAGCTTATTATATCTAACTCTCAGCCTTCTCACATCCTGTAGGTAAAGCCTATCCTATCTTTAAGGACTTTGGCATGACTTATCCCCTGTATTAATTGTCAACATGAGAATTCAACGAATTTCCTTCATTTTGATCTTAAGCTTATCAGATAAAGTTGAAAGAAAACACGATATAGTATTATCTATAGCGCTTGGAGAAGAAAGAGAAGCGGCAGTAGGGTGCCCTCCACCCTTTCCTTTAAGAATGGAGGCTACTTTCTGGGCTATGTCTATCCCTAGGTGCACCTTTGTCTTTAAGTAAAAAGATTGGGTAGCACGCAAACTGCCTTTTACTCCGTTTTCAAAGCTTCCCAAAGCGAAAGCTACATCTGCACCTAAACCCAAAATAGCATTGGCAACAGAAGCTTGAAAGGAGTTAACATCCGTTATAGCTATTATCCACTCTCTTGCTCTGTATACCCTTAATCTTTTGGCAGCCTTCATATGGGCTATAATTTCAGGAAGGCTTCGAGGCATTTCGAGTAATTCCTTGGAAGTGGTTAAAGAAGCACTCTTGCATAACTCTGAGACAATCTTAATAGTTTTACAGTCTGCGATAGCCAGATGTTGTGAATCGAACAGTATTCCTGTAAGAAGCGCTTGAGCTACATCTTGGATCAATCCCACTTTCTTGGCTTTAAAGAGCTCATATATAATTTCGCTACATGAAGATGCCTTCTCATCGATCAACAAAAAATCTGCTACAGATTCTACGGATTTTGTTAAAGGATGGTGGTCTATGAATATCTTTGTAGCTTTTGTAGATTTAATTTCATCTTCAAAACTTTCTAAAAGTGATAGATCTCCTGTATCAACAACTACTATCAAATCTGCTTCTTTTATGTTTGGCGACTCTGTCAAATCCATTCTGAGCCTGTCTTGAACTCTTCTTGCAAGAGCGCTGAGCCCTTTAGGTGAAGTGATGCTAATATTAACTTTAGGATTTATCTGTTTAAGAAGAGACACAATAGCATAAGCTGAGCAGTATGCATCTACATCTGCATTTCTATGGCAAAGCACAAGAGCATATCTTAACCTTTCATTTTCAACTAAAGGAAATTTTCTAAGCTTTTTCGATGTTATCATTTTTATGATGGAGGTTTAAAGCGTAAAGCCTCATCTATCTTAGCCTGAAGCTCCTTCACGCTCTCCCTTACCCTAGTCTCCTGCTTAGCCAATACTAAAGATCTAGTATTGGCTAACTCCCTTCTTTCCTCGAGCTCTTTCATCATATCATCTCTTTTAACCTTTATCAGTATTGAGCCAGCGTACTTATAGACAGTATCCTCAGGATTGATCTTTTTCAATTCGTTGATGGCTCTTTCTATCTCAGCCATCTCCAACTCTACTTGTTGCTTCTGAACAAGTATAGCTTGAAGGCTTTGCTGTAATTGATCGAACCTTGCTAATTGCTCTCTTAACCAAGGAGGAATCTCTTCCCCACTCATGCAAACCACTCTTAATAGCTATACATTTTATTACACATAAATAAGTTGCGCTCATAATGGCGCATCTTGATTTCAATATGAAGGATATTAGAATGATATAAGGCAAATATGACTATACTGAAGAAGATATTTTATTATAAGCTAGATCTATTTATGAAATCAAAGGCCGTGAAATTATACCAATGCAAAAATGCATTTAGAAACTTAAAGCTTGGACCTATTTTTTCATCGTTATCTCACGTGGATATTCTAAGATTTAACTCGTATTTTCTTAAAAAATTGGAAAAGCTAATTTACCGTTAAAGAATGAAATTGCATGAGGAGAGATGCCCAAGATAGGGGTCATTGGAGTTGGGGGATGGGGGAAGAACCACTTAAGAGTTTTGAACGATCTAGGAGCATTAACATGCTTTTGTGATATAGATGAGACTAAAATTAAGATGTTCGAAGAAAGGTATCAGGTCAAAGGTTACAAGAATTTAGATGATATGCTGAAAAGTGAAAAGTTAGATGCAGTTACTATATGCACACCAACTTCTACTCATTATGAAATAGCTGAAAAGACGATAAAGTCAGGTCTTGATACATTTGTAGAGAAACCTCTAACTTACAAATCCATAGAGGGTGAGAGACTAATTGAGTTAGCTAAGGAGAAGAATGTGATATTAACCGTTGGTTTTATAGAACGCTTTAATCCAGCGATCATAGAGTTGAAGAATTTGTTGAAAAGTGGGAAGTTCGGTGAACCTTTGCTCTTAGAATTCCATAGAGAGAATGTTTGGACAGGAAAGATTAAGGATACAGGTGTAATAATGGATACAGCTGTTCACGATATAGACACAGCTAGATGGATCTTTGAAGAAGAACCAAAAATAACATTTGCAAGGACTGGAAAAGTTCTAGATGAACATGAAGGACCTGACTTTGCTGCTATAACTTTAGGATTTAGTGGCCAAAAGACTGCTTTTATAGTTGCGAATTGGCTAACACCTAAAAAGATCAGGGAGCTTGAAGTCGTTTGTATAAGAGGTATTATCACTATAGACTTCATAACACAAGAGTTAAGGATAGATAGTGATGAAGGCACGATAATTCCTAGGAGGAAGTGGGAAGAACCTCTACTTATTGAGCTTAAGGATTTTATAAGGTGCATAAAAGAGAGAAGTGAACCTATAGTAAAAGGGTTGGATGGAGTAAATGTAACGAAGATAGTCGAGGCTTCTATGATCTCACATGAGACAGGTTCTCCCATATACTTGAATCTTTAATTAAATTTAAAATACGTCAAATAATGCAAATGATTTATGAACGAGTCTTCTAAAAGATTAGTAATAAACCATATTGGAAAGAATGTCAAACTTGGTAAGAATGTTAAGATTTGGAACTTTGCATATATAGGGGATGATACAGAGATAGGAGATGATGTTGTAATAGGCTCTCTCTCACATATAGACTACAAAGTCAAGATAGGTAGGAATTGTAGGATAGAAGGCAGCGTATACATATCACCTTTGACTGTAATAGGAAATGATGTATTCATAGGACCTGGAGCTATATTTACCAACGATCCATACCCTCCAAGCAAGAGACTTTCTGGGATAATAGTAGAGGATGGAGCAATAATATGCGCTGGAGCTATTATAAAAGCAGGGGTTAAAATAGGTAAAAATAGTGTGGTAGCCATGGGCTCTTTAGTGACCAAAGATGTGCCTCCAAATACAGTTGTGATGGGCATTCCAGCAATGCCTGTGTACACAAGGGATGAATACAATAAAAAAAGAGAGAACTGGGAGAAGAGTTATGGTAAATAGTTAACCCAATTTCCTTTTCATATAAAGATTTCTCAATTTTACCATTATCATAATCCATAAAATAACTAAGGCCATTGACAATACAAGTTTCAGCAGTGCGTTTAGAAAAATGTAAACGTAATCTATTTTTCCAGGAAAGATGTTAATAGGTGTAATTAGGTAAAATATTATGTATGATCCTAGAAAAATGAGAAGCCAAGCCAATCCGATGATTCCTATCAAAGGAAGAAGTCTCAACTAATTTTCCACCATGTTAATAAAGCTGTTATCACAGCAAGAAAGGCTGAAAAAGCTGAGAGCTTGAAGATATTCAACACCACTTCTCTCTCGGACAACGGACCCTCGGCAAGTATCATTCTCACCAAGGTTATAGGTGCTAACGGTTCTTTAGATGCCATGAGTCGCCCATTCGGTAGAAGAATGGTCGGTCTTGCCTTTATAGATCTATGCTCTACCAATCTTTTCACGCTCGATAAAATAAAGAAGGAGTTAAGTATAGCAGGAAGGATAGATACTATTCCTATTATCTCAACTCTACCCACTATAGCTATTGTACAAAACATAGCACCTAAAGCAAGGCTACCGGAGTCTCCTGGGAATATTTTAGAGGGATATCTATGGAATTTGTAGAAGGCTAGAGATGATGCTATCAATGGCAAAGTTGCCATTGATATGGAATAGTCCCCTCTTAATATCAGAGCGAACATTAAAGGTATAGTTGTTATCACCATAAAGCCACTTAATACGCCATTCAAAACATCTAGCATATTTGTAGCATTTGATACTATTGGTACAGCCCACAAAACAAGTATAGGATATACATAATATAGCCTAACACTGCCAAAAATAGGAAATTTAGGATGAGGATCATATACACCTAATAGAAGTATGGGTAGGCTTGCCAAGATGAGCAAGACAGGCTTAATCATACCGTTTCTAAATCTCCATTTGTCATCGATAAGACCTATTATTCCTGCTATCATGGTTACTAAAGCTATGGACAATATTCTTAAGTCTAAATAAATGAAGTATAATATCAACTCAGCAATTAAGATAGATGATAAAATGGCAGGTCCTCCAGGAAAAGCTACTTTTGGCTTATTTGGCTTATGATAATCCTCTACTACCAATCCTCTTTTAGGTAGAGCTTTGACTAAAGCGAGTGTAAACAGATAAGTAAGAGATAATGTTAGAGCGAAAATAATAGAAGCGAGTATTAAATCATATAGTATAGCCATGCTAAAGCAGTTGAAGGAAGATAGATTTAAGCGTAAGGTTTTAGAACATTACCCTAGCAATTTTTATTAAATTAAAAATCAATAGAAAAGGATAGTGGGTCTTGTGCCTAGTCTGCAAAGGTTAAGATCTGATGCAAAAGAATTATGTGAACTAGCCATTAAGAATGGGGCAAGCAATGTAAGGCTTATTAAGGCTAGACAAGTGATTGTTGATGAGAGAGTTCTGCTGAAATGTAGATACCCTCCATGCATGTGGTATGGACAATGTTTAATGTGCCCTCCCTTTACCCCATCACCAGAAGAGTTCTTAAAATACCTTCAAAAGTATAGATATGCTATAATTGTCCAGTTGGAGTTCCCTTATCCAGAAGAGTTAGCTAAAAACATAAAGAGTGAGAATGTAACGCTACCTGATCTATTCAAAACAATGGGGCATAAATTGGAAAACTATATCGATGAATCTTGGATGCAGTTACATAAGATAGTTACTACGATTGAGAGAGAAGCTTTTAACCGAGGATACTATTTTGCTACAAGCTTTGTGGCAACCTCATGCAGGTTATGTGAAAAATGCAACCCAAATATGCCTTGTAAACATCCTTTTGAAGCCAGACCTAGCATGGAATCGGTTGGAATAGATGTTTATGCTACTGCGAAAAAAGCAGGCTTAGAAACTACGTTCACGCCTCGTGAAAGAATAACTTTAACTGGTCTTGTTCTTATAGACTAAATCCTCATTTAAGGGCTCAAAGTTATATATGGCATGTTTATAACAAAAGTTGAGAGTAGATGAAGATAAGTGAACTAAAAGACGGTATGAGAAAAGTCGATGTAGAGGGCATTATATCAGAGATCCCCGAGCCTAGGACTGTCACATTAAGGACTGGGCAACAGGCAAGAGTTGCAGACTGCATTCTACAAGATGCATCAGGTACAGTAAAATTATCGCTTTGGGATGATGATATAGACAAAGTTCAAGTAGGTTCTAGGGTAAGAATAGAGAACGGTTACACTAATAGCTTTAGAGGAGAATTAAGGCTGAACGTAGGGAGATATGGAAGGCTGATTACTTTAGAGTGAAATTTATTTATAAGACTATCATTATAATGATTTCACAAGCCCATCCTTTGAGCCTGAGCTATTAGGCTGTCTCTGATACTTTTTCATCTACTATCTGAGCAAGAGGCTTAGGAAGTTCAGGAAAAGCCTCCTTTACCCTTTGTTCAGCTATCGTTGATGCTTCTGCAATGATTTTTTCAGCATCTTGATTTACAGCCTCAAAGCTTATCTGCTCTAAATCAGTTTTGCTAGCACTTGTCACGATCTCATCGAGAAGGTCGCTGATCTCTCTGATCTCCTTTTCAGCTTGAGGCGCTACTTTTGAAAGACCTGATTCGATGCTTTTTGCTGCGGAGATTGCTGGCCTTAATGTGACAACTATATCTCCTAAGTCCTTCGCAGTATCAAGCCTAATCATTATCTGCTCTAAGGCGAGTTTGGCTTGGGTGACCATCTTGTCCATCTTCCTAACTTCTGCTAATTCATTCGCAAATATAGAAGCATGCTGCAAATCTTGTTTTTGAATGGATGAAACAATTTTGTTAAAGATCATTAAACCCCTTTCCCTAAGCCTTGTGCAAGAAGATTCGAGCTTAGCGATCTGAATCTGAATCTGTCTTATAGCATACTCTATCATAGGCTTTATGAATTCCTTAGATTTGATAGCTCCCCTAACCTTATCCTTAAAATCTGTAGAATCTTTTCTTACCCACCTTTTGGCAAATTCAGTCATTTTTAAGCCTTGGAAACATAAACATTCATTAACTTTATACATTTAAGATAAAGATAATTTACGAAAGGTGAAAATATTTTAGAGCTAAATCAAATTAACTTGTAACCATCATCAGTACATCAATAGTACATTAATATGAATACCATGGCCCATAATGGTATAGCCACTATAGCCCAGACCCCTTTGTTCCAAATGAATACCTTATGTCCATCCATGGGTGGGAAGGGTATCATGTTAAAGGCTGCTAGAAAAAGGTTGATGAGAAATCCTATAGATCCTATATCATATAAAAGTCCTTCATAAAAAGTAAGGGAAAAGAAGATTATAGCAAAAAGAACGTTTGCAAGTGGTCCTGACAGAGATATTATTCCATTCTCCTTATTAGTTATAAAAGAACCTAAACCAAATGAAACTGGCATGATATAAACTGCTCCTGGAGCTGCAAATACGACTCTAAAAAAAATTGCAAAGAATAGAGCAAGTAACAATCCTAAGGGCCACATCCTAAACTCTGCTAAACATCCATATCTTTGGGCTACAAATTTATGAGTTAGCTCATGNCCAACAAATCCAGCACCTATTGTTAATAAAGANATCATGAATATTTCTAGGNAAGGCCATAAGTTATTGAACGGTCTTGATATGGCTATTGAGAAGGCTAATCCAAGTACAAGCCATGCGATTATCAAGTGCTGAAACTCTATCCAGCTAAAAGCTCCTCTCTTACCAAAAGTCATCTTTACCATAGTTAATTTTATAATGGGTGTTTAAAGCTCTTTCTAGCCTTTAATGGTGAATGGAGGGTTATCGAACTTCTTTAACACTTCGTGAATCTTCTCTATAACATCAGTCGCAACTATATGATAGCCCTTATCTTTTACTGCCAAATCTCCAGCAAACCCGGATACGAAAGCAGCAGCACAAGCAGCTCTAAAGGGCTTCACTCCCCAAGCCAAGAAAGTAGCAGCTATGCCCGATAGCACATCTCCTGTACCACCAACCGTCATTCCAGGATTCCCGGTCAGATTTATTTTAAAATTATTTCCATCAGATATTATATCTTCATGAGCCTTTAACAGTATAGTTAAACCCATTCTCTTAGCTTCTCTCTGAACTTGCTCTATCCTATCTTTAAGTCTATCTGGCGGTGCTATTTTGCTATGAGTTAAGATTTCAAACTCTCCTGCATGAGGTGTTATTATCGTTGGATAATTTTTCAAACATGTGGGTTCTTCTGACAAAGCCTTTAAAGCGTCTGCATCTACTAGCATGGGCTTATCCTTTCCTGACTCTTTCATGAAGCTCAGAGTGGCAGTCTTTGTTTCTTCTTCTAACCCAAGTCCTGGACCCACTAGTATACCTGTACATCTTTCTGCTAAACTCTTTAATTCTGGAATATCTTTTAATGTAAGATAATCATCTTTAAGGCTTCTTACTATAAGGTTAGGGGAGAAGGATCTTACCACATCAGCAACACTCTTCGGTGTTGCTATTATAGCTATGTCAATCCCAGTGTGAAGTGCCGATAAAGCTGCCAATGCTGGTGCTCCTGAGTATTCTTTGCTACCTCCTAATACCAATAGGCGACCAAAATCCCCTTTNTTTGAATATTTATCTCTTGACTTTATAGAATAACGCACATCACCAGGCCCTGCTANCGTCTCNNCCTCAGGAGGCATCCCTATTGGAGCGATTATAATGCTACCAGTCATCTCCTTTCTATTGATTAATCCTGGCTTCATCTTGTGCAGGGTTACGGTAACATTTGCCTTCACAGATTTATCATGAACCTCTCCAGTTAGAGGATCCAATCCTGAGGGTATATCAATAGCTATTTTGAAACCTTTTGATGAATTTATCATATCTATAGCTGATGAGAAAGGCTCTCTTATCTTGCCTTTTATCCCTGTACCAAATATAGCATCGACTATTATATCTGCATCTTCTATCTCGCTTTTTAAATCCAGTAAGGATTGAATATCAGGAGCTTGAGCATATCGAATGTTAAAAATCATTCTTTCTATGATTTGCCAATTCTTCCATGCTTCTTCAGTCTTAATTTCTTCAGCTTTTCCCAATAAGATGACCGATACATCTGATTGACCAGCAAGATGTCTTGCGCATACTAAACCATCGCCTCCATTATTTCCAGTTCCAGCCACTATCACAACTTTATTCTTTTGATTTTTCTTCAATTTCTCTTTTACAACATCTGCTATAGCCCTCCCTGCGTTTTCCATTAGGATTAATCTAGGTACCCCTAGGTACTCTGAGTTTTCATCAGCTATAGCCATCTCCTCTGGCGTTATAGTACTCATATTAACCAATTGATGAACTATGGCTAAATTAAAGTTTAGCTTGTATTCTATGGAATCCTTTTTCTTTTTAAAGCGTTTCCTTTCGAGAACATTAGATTCTAAGAAAGACAGATTCAAATGGAATGAGTAAAGGATAGACTAAGTTCTGCCCTTATTGTAGTTCAATTGGTATCTTTTGGGCTACCTTCATCAATTGTGAGATCTTTGGGGATGCGGGGAATTTGGTCAAAATTTGGTCCATTGATAATTGGAAATGGAAGAGTGACATTTATATTTATTAGTAGAGTTTTTAGAAGTGATTCATGTTTAAGAAAATTACCTTTGAAACTTCGGTAATAGATAGCCTCCTGAGCTATGCTAGAACCTCTCACCCAAATGAAGGCATACTCCTTCTTAGAGGAAGAATAAGCAAGGATGAAATTTTGGTAAAGGAAACAATAATTCCTCCGCTTGCTACTCATGGTAAAGGCTTCTCAGGCTTCCCCTTTCATATGCTCCCTTTGGATTTATCCATAGTTGGAGTGGCTCATTCGCACCCTTCAGGAGTATTAAAACCGTCTTTGGAAGATTTAAACAACTTCTATGGCAGAATAATGGTCATAATAGCCTATCCTTATAATTCTAAGAGAGACATAGGAGTATTCGATCGCGAAGGGAACATGATAAAATACTCAATAATTTCTTAGTGATTTAAATGATAAATTTGATACTTTTCAAATAAGGATTTTTGAGCGTTAGGTCCCTAGCTATCTTTGTTATAGTGTATGAATGGCCAAGAGGGGGTTTCAAGGGCAAATCTACCAACTATTGAGAAGAAGATGCATTGTTGTTGTGTAACATAAGCGAGGATAGCCTGAGTGAAAAGGTAGGAACGCCAGATCCCATTTCTCAATGAAGATGACGAATCATAAGCAAGTATAAAGCTTTATACAACGAAGGGTTTATTAAATGATAACGACGTTATAAAAAGTGTGAATGAAGATGAGACCATCATGTGAGGGTATTGCAACCCAAAATCTTCCATCTATTGATGCTATGGTAAAATTTTGTGAGTTATGTAAGACTTTAAGAATAAAAGATGCAGCATGTGAAATACACCGATGGTTTATCGCATTGCCTGAAACATGTGAACTATGCCCAACTAGTTGCTAATGATGTTTCCCAAAAAAGCATAAATAGGAAATCTGGTCTCTCAGACCGAGTATAGAATTCTTCTTGAATTCAGCTTTAGATACGATAAAAATTATCCTTGCAAACCTATGTAGGTTGGTATTTTAGGTTATCTTCGTAATAGAGCTAGGTATCTTATTTTTCCCACTCTCCAAGGATAACCTACGAAGGTTCAATCCTAGATGCAAGTTTCTGGCCCGCTCTTGTGGATACGTGTAGATTATACCTTCAAAGGTATATTTCTACTTTGTTTTTCTTGGACCTGCCTAGGTCAACCCGAGGGATTCTGATGATTCTTATAAGTCTTAAGATGAGAAAACTATGGTTCAATCGTATTTAAATAACCGTTTATTGATTCCCCATAATATCATGTCCCTAAAAGATGATGAGTTTGATATTGATTTTATGAGAGAGAACGACTTTGTTAGAAAGAAGTGTAGAATTTGTAGTTCTTTTT
>JGI20130J15133_1000141_pt1 | contig 63995 bp, 55 predicted proteins | sample WasSprMetagenome_FD_15133 | JGI IMG/M metagenome (IMG submission 15133) | reverse complement strand
AGATACTCTTCCATCTTTCTGATCCTTCAACTATCCCAACCCCATCTAGCTGAAGGGTCAGAGAAGCGTCTCTTACAACCACAGCGTCTAATGCCTTTTTTTAGAACAGTCGCAGAGCTTTTTACCGTAAGGATTGGAAGGAGATTCAATAGGAGCGCCATCACTAGTTATCTTAGCGTTAGGCTCGATCAGTCCCATCTTGATAGAAGGCTTAACAGTGACTTCGGAGAAGAGCAAAGAGATGACTCTTTGAGGACCGAGAGATACTTCTCTACCTTAAGTTTTTCAACCCATCTAGTGATGCGGTAGGTTTTGAGATGAACCATAGCGATGAGGGAGCGAAGTATTTCAGCTTGATATTTAGCAGGTCTACCGGTATTAGAATAATAAGGGGATAAGGTAGGCATTTTAGTACTAGGATAAGGAGGTAAAGAATAAAAATCTGTTGGGCTGTGGGGGTGAAGTGTAGTAAGGCTATAGCTAGAAGTGAGATTACAAGAGGCTTTTAGAGTTTCCGAGAATCTACATTTTAGAAGAGGAGGGAAAGTTTATGAAAAAGATTTTGGTTCTTTTAGTATCAATGTTTTTGATCTCTAGCTTGTTAGTAGGTGCTATTCCTGTCTCTTCAGCAGAAAGGATGCCATCTGCTAAGTACTATGCCACCCCAGCAGAGTATGAAAAGGCAACAGGTAAGAAGATAACAAGATTCAGTGAGTCTCCAGATCTTGCCGAACTGGTAAAGCAGGGTAAGCTTCCCCCAGTAGAACAGAGACTACCCAAAGAGCCGTTGGTCGTTCAACCCATAGAGAAGATAGGTAAGTATGGAGGGGAGTTATGGGCTCCTGCTGCTGAGTTAAATAGCTGGACAAATGATGGAAGTCATATAAGACTAACGTATATGCTTTGGATAGATAAAAATACCAATAATATCATTCCTTTTCTAGCAAAAGGATATGAATTTTCTAAAGATGCAAGGACATTGACACTCTATTTGAGAGAAGGTTTAAAATGGTCTGATGGACAACCTTTTACAGTGGATGATATACTTTTTTGGTGGAATGATGTTATTTTAAATGACGAACTTACTCCAGTCAAACCAGCTCACTGGAAACCCGGAGGAAAACTTGCAAAGTTTGAGAAGATAGACGACTATACCTTGAGGATTAGATTTTCAACGCCGTATAAACCAATTCTTTCTATGATTGCATATTTCTATTCGAGGCAACAGAATTTCTTTCATCCTGCGCATTACTTAAAAAAGTGGCATATAAAGTATAACCCTAAAGCTAATGAGCTAGCAAAACAAGAAGGATTTGATGCCTGGTATAAAGCCTTTCAAAATCACGCCAGTGTAGGTCCTGATCAGCAGGATATTAACCTTCCTACAGTCCACCCCTGGAAATTATTAAAAAGAAGTACAACTGGGGTAATTTACGAAAGGAATCCTTATTTCTGGATGGTGGATACAGCAGGTAATCAGCTACCTTATATTGATAGAATAAATGTAGTAGCTGTTATGTCTAGAGAGACTATGATAATGAAACTTATAAGCGGAGAATTAGATTACGCAGGTATGTGGTTAGAACTCTCAGATTATCCACTGCTTAAAGAGAATGAGAAGAAGGGTGGATACACAGTATATATGTGGCCTAGGACTAATCCCGCAGAGATAGCATTGGGCTTTAATCTAAACCACAAAGATCCAGTAAAGAGGAGTATATTCCAAGATGTAAGATTTAGAAGGGCGATGTCTCTGGCTATAAACAGGGAAGAGATAAACCAGATGGTATTTATGAGTCAGGGTGTTCCTATGCAGGCAACTGCTCACCCTGATTGCAGTTTCTTTAAAGAAGAATGGGCTAAGGCTTATGCTAACTATGATCCAGCTACTGCCAATAAGCTATTAGACGAGATAGGACTTAAGAGAGGACTAGATGGATTTAGACTACGTCCAGATGGAAAACCTCTAGAGATAACTATAGAGTATTCTCAAGGATTAACTTTTGGTAAAGATGCTGTTGAACTTATAGTTAAATACTGGAAAGATGTCGGTATCAAGACTGCTAGGAAAGAGGACGAGAGATCTCTATATCAGACTCGAGCCTTAGCTGGAGAACTCGATGTTGGTGTATGGCACACAGATAGGGTGACTGAATTTAGAGTCATCATTCCTGGAGCTACAAAGTGGAATCCTCGAAGTGAAATTGGATGGGCTGTACAATGGGGCCTTTGGAGAACTACTGGTGGCAAGTCTGGAGAAAAGCCTACTGGCAAGTGTGGGGAAGAATTCACTAAATTTATGGATATGTTAGATCAGTGGTACATAACTGTTACACCTAAGAAGTATAAAGAGCTCGCACAGAAGATATGGGATAATCAGGCTGATAACCTCTGGTTGATAGGTACCGTAGGGTTATTAAACTGCCCTGTAGTTTCCAAAAATTATATAAAGAACTTCCCAAGTAAGTGTTATTGGGGCGACGATACATCTTGGTGGTATGCTGCTGATGGAGTCCAATGGTATATAGAGAAGTAAGTCACTATGTAGTTGCTAGAGGAGGCAAGATTTTGCCTCCTCTTATTTTTAATAAAAGCTAATTCTATAAACGGGAAATTTCAGATAAGGAGGTCATCTATGAATTTTGATTTGGAACAGGTTCCTTTTAGTAGATATGGGTCATATTTTGCTTTCTCTAGAATAACAGAGCGTTTTAGATCTACAAATACACCACCCGGGCTTTATCTACGTACACTTCATGGAGATGCTGTATTAAAGGAGACTCTAAAAATAGATCTTACTAAAGAAGAGTTGCCTATTCCTTTTGAAATCAAAGTAGTGCCTGAAAAACTAAGGCTAGAATCAAAAGAAGGATATATTGAGATATGTATTTCTGAACCAGAAATAATAAGGTTTAGGGGGAAAGGGGTAGGACTGAGGCTATCATCCAATAGTGTATCCGTATCAGATAATATCATCCCTTTTGCAGAAAACCGGTGGATTATAAATGCTTATAATAGCAAGATAAAACTGATGCTGACAACGTTAAAAGGGAAATTAAATATAGACGCTCCTTGGGATGGAACTAGATGTAAATCTATCAAAATAGATTTACTACCTGATGATACGGAATTTGAGTGTTCAATTGAAGGGTATTATAGTGCATGGTATCCGCACCCATATAGAAGTTTTGAAAGGGATGTAGAAAGGGTTAAAGAAGACTTTAATAGCTTTCTCAATAAGATGCCTGAAGTACCAGGGGAATTCTCTCAGACTCGAGAGTTAGCAGGTTATATAAATTGGTCTTCTGTTGTGGAACCTAATGGATTGATAAAAAGACCTGCCATGCTTATGTCTAAAAACTGGATGACTAATATATGGAGCTGGGACCACTGCTTTAACGCTATAGCTTTAAGCTATAAATATCCTGAGTTGGCATGGGATCAATTTATGGTTATGTTTGATCATCAGGATGAGAATGGTGCTCTACCGGATAGGATTAATGACTATATAATTAGCTGGAGTTACTGTAAGCCTCCAATCCATGGATGGGCATTGAAAAAAATGATGGAAAATACAGGGTATATAGATAACACAAAATTATTGGAGATATATGAACCTTTATGCAGATGGACAAACTGGTGGCTTAACTATAGAGACTACGATAACGATGGTATTCCACAGTATAACCACGGGAATGACTCTGGCTGGGATAATAGCACAGTATTTATTGAGAGACCATCGATAGAGAGTCCTGATCTCACTGCCTTCCTGGTGATTCAGATGGAAGTGTTATCAGAGGTAGCAGATAGACTGGGAAGAAAATCAGAATCCCAGATGTGGAAAGAGAAATCACATACTCTATTGGATAAGCTACTTAAACATTCACTTAAGAATGATAAATTGTTGGCTCTTCAATCTGGAACTCATAAGCCTATATCCTCACAGAGTCTACTACTCTTTGTACCTATTCTGCTAGCTAAACGTCTTCCAGAAAAGGTGCTTGAGAACCTGATAAAAGGATTGAAAGAGAATGATATGATAACTGATTATGGATTGGCAACTGAGAGTATCAAGAGTCCTTACTATGAATCAGATGGATACTGGCGAGGTCCTATCTGGGCACCATCAACAATGCTTATAGTCGATGGATTGAAAGAGTTGGGAGAGACATCTTTGGCAAAAGATATAGTATTAAAGTTTGCCAATATGTGTTCTAGGAGTGGTTTTGCTGAAAACTACGATGCCCTAACAGGTGAAGGACTTCGTGACAGGGCATATACCTGGACATCCAGTGTATTCTTGACGCTGGCGTATGAGTACCTACTCTAATAAAGTACTGTCCTCTAAGATCTATTTATCTACAGTAAAGGAGAAAACTTGTGACGCATAGAGAACGTTTGCTAAGAACATTAAGGTTTCAACCAGTAGACCGTGTACCTGATTATGAGTTTGGTGCTTGGGAACAGACTATAGCTCGATGGCATAAAGAAGGGTTGCCTGAGGATTATACAGGTGTATGGGAGGCTATACCTGAGTATTTTCATACCGATAAAGGATGGCTCGATTTAGGGCTTAATGTTGGCTTACTGCCTGGCTTTGAACGTAAGGTATTGGAAGAAAAGGGTGACCACATTATCATACAGGATGGAGATGGTGCTATCTGCGAGATGATGAGACCTGAGCTTGGAGCTTCTATCCCAAAGTATCTGCGCTATGCCATAGAGACCAGAAAGGATTGGGAAAGGATTCGAGATGAACGGCTGGATCCTCGAGCACCTGGTAGAATCCCTGCTAATTTGGAAGAACTGTGCAGGAAAAGCTGGGATTCAGAGAATCCCGTGAGTATATGGTGCGGTTCTCTGTATGGATGGCTTCGAAACTGGATGGGTGTGGAAAATCTATCCCTCGCTATATATGACGACCCCAAATGGGTAGAAGAGATGATGGAGCATTTGACCGTTTTGAAACTTTCGGTCCTTGAAAAAGTTGCAGGCAAGGCTAAGGTAGATCTGGGTACATGGTGGGAGGATATGTGTTTCCGCTCAGGCCCACTACTTTCACCAAAACATTTTGCCCAATGGATGGTACCACGCTATAAAAGGGTCACCGACTTTTTAAAGCAGGAATGTAGCTGCGAATTCCATATGGTGGACTGCGACGGCAATATCCATGCTCTAGTACCATTATGGCTGGAAGGTGGCATTAACGTTATGTTTCCATTGGAAGTAGCTCATACCGATGCATATAAGATTTCAGCTGAGTTTGGAACCAAGGTAGCATTGCGGGGCTATTTCGACAAGCGGGCGCTGATTGCTGGAAAGGAGGCGATAGATAAGGAGTTTGATCGAATTACCCCTCTATTTAAAAAGGGAGGATTTATTCCTCATACTGATCACCTGGTACCGCCGGATGTTTCATGGGAAAACTACTGTTATTATAGGAAGAAGAAATGCGAATTTATTGGGAAAATTGAGTGTTAAAGAAGAAAGGAGATAATAATGATTACTAAAGAAGATAGAAAAATACTAAGAGACCTTGCCAAACGGGTGGTAGAAATAGCCGAGCTTCCAATCATGGAAGAACGCCGAAATATGTGGAAGCAGCATAATCAATTAAGACGTGTGCGTCCAATGATACTGGTATTTCCTGAGGACTCTTGGCGAGAGCTTTTACCTGAGTCTGTCTTGCAGTGCCAGGAAGAATTTGCCCGCCAGATCGAATGGGAGTTACGACGACGTATATATCAGTACGAAAATATACACGATGACAGTGTTATAGAAAAGAAGTGGATCGTTCATAAAGTCATTAAAAATACTGGCTGGGGGCTAGAACCAAGACACAAACCAAGTAGTCAAGATACTGGCGCCTGGGGGTTTGATCCCGTAATTAATGATTACAACGATCTTAAAAAGCTTAGGTTTCCAGAGGTGATATATGACGAAAAAGAAACTATGCGTCGATTAGAGGAGGCTCAAGATTTATTTAAAGATATACTTGATGTTCAGCTCAAAGGAATAAGCCATATATCTTTTCATCTTATGGCTATATACTGCCAGCTTCGAGGATTAGAACAGGTAATGCTAGATATGTATGAGAATCCAAGCATGCTACATGAAGCTATGGCTTTCTTAGAAGAAGGACATCGAAGACTCATACAGCAATATATTGATCTTAATTTACTCAGTCTTAACAACGATGATACTTATCACTCATCTGGTGGAGTAGGATATACCGATGAATTACCAAAACCTGATTATAACCCTAACAGAATTCGACCATGTGATATGTGGGCATCAGCAGAATCACAAGAGATGGCTCAAGTATCACCCGAGAAGCATTATGAATTTGTAATGCAGTATGAAAAAAGGCTTCTAGAACCATTTGGTCTTAATGGTTATGGATGCTGTGAAGACCTTACTAATAAACTTGATTATGTCTTTACTATACCAAATCTAAGACGGATTTCTATCTCTCCATGGGCTAATGTGGATAAGTGTGCAGAGAAATTAGGTAATAAATATATCTTCTCATGGAAACCCAATCCTTCCTATCTTGTAGGGAAATTTGACTCTGAAGCAATAAGGGAATATATAAAACACACCTTAGAAGTCACTAAGGATTGCGTCATAGAGATCATACTGAAAGATACCCATACCTGTGAGAATCATCCGGAAAGATTCACACAGTGGACAGACATAGCCCAAGAGTTGGTTAAGGAATATTAGAACAACCTACATTTCACAGGTAGATCCTATAAAATTAGCATTCTCGTATACTCGTTATTTATTTTAAAAATTTATGTGGCTTCTAGCCTATAATTTTGGCACTTCTGCGGAATATAGAATGAAAATGCCAAAGTCTATATAACAGATTCGGATAGGTCTAAACAGATTTATATTACTGAATAAGCTATTAGATGCTCGGTTTTTATTGTGTGTTTTAATCAATCAGAACTCACCTCCTAAAAGCCTGCAGGATAATTCTACAGAAGCCTCTAGGAGGTGAGTAGTCTTTTATGGTTCTATTATTACCTCGCTGGCGAATTTTCTGTCTTTTGTTATCACCTTGGTCTCTGATACCTCAAACTTGCCTCTCAGTCTTATATCTTCTGATGAAGAGCCAACCATTACCTCAAATGTTCCTGCCTCTACTATAAACCTCATTGCCTCATCATAGAATGCCAGCTGGTCTGTAAAGAGCCTGAATGTAACCCTTTTTTCTTCGCCTGGTTTTAAATGGATCCTCTTGAAGCCTTTTAATTCTTTTACCGGTCTTTCTACGCTTGCCCATTCATCGTGTATATAGAGCTGTACTACCTCATCTCCGGCAATATTTCCTGTATTTTTTATCCTAAAACTTATATCCACATAACCTCCGGGGAGGACACTCTCAGGGTTTATCTTTATGTCTGAGTATTCAAATGTTGTATAGCTCAAGCCAAACCCGAATGGGAATAGCGGTTTTGTATCGGTTGTAAGATATTCACTGAAAGCAGATGGTTTTCTGTTGTAATACACAGGGATCTGTCCTACATCTTTAGGAAATGATATCGGCAATCTTCCTCCAGGGTTATAATCTCCAAATATTATATCGGCGATTGCATTTCCTCCCTCTTCTCCTGGATACCAGGCTTCCAGGATAGCCGGGATATTTTCTTTNTCCCATACTATAGATANGGGTCTACCGTTAACCAGGACAAGTACTATTGGTTTACCCGTCTCCTTTAGAGCCTTGAGAAGCTCTTCCTGAACTCCGGGGAGTCTCAGATCTATCCTGTCGTTTCCCTCTCCAGAGAGTCCCCTCTTAAATAGCCCGCTATTCTCACCCATCACCGCTATAATGACATCAGACTTACTCGCTATATCTAGGGCTTCTTTGAATCCCTCTCTGGAGTCATCACTGAGTTCACAACCTTTGGCATAAAGGACTGTTGTCCCTGAAGATACTTTATTCTTAATTCCTTCTAGGACCGTTACTGTTCTTACACCGTCGCTGACCCCTGCTATGTGTGAAGTATAGCTATAATCTCCATGTAGATTCTTTGTACTATCCGCGCTTGGTCCTATAACACTTATGGTTTTTATATCTTTACTTAGTGGTAATATGCCTTCGTTCTTTAGTAAGACTATAGATTTTCTGGCGAGTTCTCTTGCAAATCCTCTATGTTCTGGATTATCTAGTACAATCTTTATCTTCTCAGGGTCTCCATATATATTATCATCCAGCAGCCCCAGGAGTATCTTTGCCCTTAAGACTCTGGCTACTGCATTATCTATGACAGACATAGATATCGCTCCTTCTCTGACTGCCGAGAGGAGAGGTTCTCCGTAACACTTTATATCTGGTAACTCTATATCAATCCCTGCCTCCAGTGCTTTTATACCTGCCGTCTTTAAGTCTTTAGCAACCTTATGAAAGGTGTGAAGCATCTCTATTGCAGAATAGTCAGAGACCACAAATCCTTTAAATCCCCATTCCTCTCTAAGAACTTTTGTCAGTAAGAGTCTGGATGATGCGCAGGGAATTCCATCTATCTCGTGGTAAGCATTCATTATAGAACCTACATTAGCCTTTCTTACAGCAACCTCAAATGGAAATAGAAATACCTCTCTCAGTTCTCTCTCGGATACTCTGGCAGGACCGAGATTTCTGCCTCCTTCCGATATGCCGTAGGCTGTAAAGTGTTTGGCGGTAGCAACTATACCCTCCTTCCAATCTTCTCCTTGGAGCCCTTTTATATAACTCTCAGCCATCTTTGAGACAAGATAGGGGTCCTCTCCAAATGTCTCTTCTGTCCTTCCCCACCTTGGGTCTCTGGGTATGTCAAGCACAGGTGAGAGCCCCTGATGGACTCCAAATGCTCTCATCTCTTTTCTTATGATTGATGTCATCCGCTGGATATCTTCCGGTTCAAATGTACTTGCCATCCCTATAGCTTGTGGAAATGTTGTAGCCCCCTTAGTCATAACACCGGAGAGACATTCCTCATGGATTATAGCTGGTATACCTAGTCTGGTCTCTTCCTTCAGGAATCTCTGTATCTCGTTTATAATCTTCACCGATTCCTCAGGTTCTCTCTCGGCGTATCCTGCCACCCTGGTTATTTGTCCTATCCCATCTTTTAATAACTCTCTAGCCTTTTCTCTGGAGAATTTTCCATTTTCCACCAGCTTACCCGATGGTATAGAGCCAAGCTGGGCTATCTTTTCCTCTAAGGTCATCCTGGTAAGCAACTCTTCAACTTTTTTCTGTATCAACCTTTCTTCCATACCAAAAATCCTCCTCCTTTATACTCTAGTTTCCTTTAATCAGTTTGATTGCAAAATTAAACGCATTCTCAAAACTCTTTGTGCTTGCTATACCTTTATAGGCAATGTCATAGGCGGTTCCATGGTCCACTGAAGTCCTTACTATCTTTAATCCTATCGTTATATTTACCCCTCCTTCAAAATCCAGTAGCTTTACAGGGATATGCCCCTGATCGTGATACATACAGACAACTGCAGAGTATAGTCCATTGTAAGCTTTCCAGAAGACAGTATCTGGAGGTATGGGTCCCTCAACATCTATTCCTTCCTCTTTAGCCTTCTCTACCGCAGGTCTTATCTCCTTTGCGTCCTCTTCTCCAAAGGCAGAGTCCTCTCCCGCATGCGGGTTCAAACCTGCTACCCCTATCTTTGGATTATCCATAAATCTTTTTAGAGTATTGTATGTAATTACTATGATTCTATATACATTTTCCTTCTTCACCATCTCTATAGCATCCCTCAGGGATATATGGGTAGATATGTGGGTTACTATGAGTCTATCCGAAGCTAGCATCATAGTATAGTCTTTCTCCCCACAAAGTTCTGCTATAAACTCTGTGTGTCCTGTAAAATTGGGATAAGTCATTCTTACTGCGGATTTATTTATGGGAAGCGTTACTATACCATCGAGCCTTCCTTCTAGTGCCATCTTCGTAGCCTTTTCTACGTATACTATAGAGGCATATCCCACCTTCTTGGAGACTCTGCCAATAGTAAGGTCATCCCTTGTGAGGATATTCAGGTCCAAGACATTAAGATGATCTTTATCGACATCATCAGGTGAGTCTATCCTCTTTAACGGTACATTATACCCTAAGTACTCATTGGCAAATGAGAGGATGCTATAGTCTCCGATGACGATAAATCTCTCTTTGAGTTTACCGTTAGTAAAACTCTTGAGTATTATCTCAGGTCCGATCCCATTTGCATCACCCATAGTAACGCCTATAAGCATCTTCCACCTCGGTACTTATTCTGAATCCCTTCTCGATAGAATTTATTATTCTCTCAATGACATCCTCATCACCAAATCCACCAGCCTTCGTGATAAAATACTTTTCCTGCCATTCGGATAACACAACCCCTTTATCAATCTCTAAAAGAGGATACAGCCATCCTATGTCTAGTTTCCTGGTAATCCCTAGGAAAGTATCCCCACCAAAAACGACGATAGTATTCTGCTTCAATCTACGCAGTAGACTTGCACCTATTTCTCCTAATCTCTTTGATATTATTGATGGTATATCCTCCGGGTTAATGGAATTGGCTCTTGCATATTCTCTGTACAGCTCTATGTCAGATGGATCTTTCAAAGTCCTCACAATCAGGACTTCACAGTTTCTGAGGTCAGAGATCTTTGGAAAGAACCTCTTCTTTTTAAATGCCTCCTCTGGCGAGAGTACTATATCGAGGACTTTTCTTTTACCCTTTATATACTCTATCTGTCCTAGGGATCTTTCGTTTATACTCCCACAGACGACGATGAGAGGTTTGGCTTCCAGCTGTAACTTAAATAAACTTTTCTGTCGTTTGACCCTCATAAGCTTGGCTAGGGTCTCTGCAAATCCAGCACTCCCTGCCGTATATCTAAGCAGTCCTTTCTCTTTTAATAGAACTCCAATCCTCTCCAGGTCCTCTCTGGTTTCTCCATCAAAGACATATACCCCGATTTCCAGATCACTATCTAATATTGCCTCATATCTATCCTTTGAAACTACAAATACCTTTATATCCGCCTGTTCTCTTATAATATCCGGGATAAAACTCTTCCCTACAGGGTTTAAAGGGTCTTTAGCAAATGGACTTTCTGCTACAGGTTTCCCATCCACATACTGGACCCCATTTCTGGTGGTCCTTCCCTGCTCTGGATATGCAGGGATAAAAAAGATAGGGGAATTGAAGATATCCAGGATAGCTTTAAACTCTATCCCGATATTCCCCCTAAGGGTCGAGTCAGTCTTCTTGTATACATACTCCGCATCTTTAAAGAACTCTGTAAGAACTAAGACCCTGTAGTAAGCCTCATCTGGTACTGCGTGCCTGCTTTCGGTATCCAGGACTATAGTATCTTCTTCAACCTCAAAAAATGCCGATTCTATTGCTACCTTTGTGAATAAGCCATATTTGACAAACTGGATACCAGTATCAAGTGAGCCGGTTAAATCATCCGCTATTACAAGGAGTTTAGGCATAGTTATCTCTTGTAAAGAGAGATAAATCTTGATATGGAACGGTCATAGGTTCTTTCTACATCATCAGGGAAGTAGCAGGCTGGTAGTTCTCCATGGCTCCTGTGATATGCGATGCACTCACAGCATATGCCCTTTCTTGGGCAGGGTTCATATGAACAATTACAACTTTTCAGGTTTCTATTTACATTGCATTCTCTCATACGGTCCTCCTTTTCAGAATGGTATTAATTCTCCTCTTTCGTCACATATGTCTACAAAATCCCCAATGACTTCTACCCTGTGCTTTATCTCATCAAGGATACTTCTAGATACATACATCTCACTCAAACTGAGGGTATCTTTTATCCTTATGATCTTTGCATTTTCAATCTCTATAGGCCCACAGGTCCTTAGCGCCCACTCAATAGCCGTCCTTGAATCTTCTGCAATAATGGGTATCTTACCCCTTAGGACGAAGGTACTCGTAACAGCATTCTGGTATGTGGCATTAAAGTCTATCTTTTCGAAGAGCTTTCTGGTTGTAAAATCGGCAAGCCCTATACCTATCGCATTTCCGTGTGTCTTTTCTGTAAGGTCGGTAACAACAATCCTGGTGATCTTTGGCTTCTCTGGTTCAGGTTCTCCGTCTATATATATCCTACCTATGATATTAGTATCCATTCCAGCTCCACTTATATCTTTACCCATCTGATCTATTATCAGGAGGTCCAGATTGTCTACCGGAAGTGAAGGCATATTCTCTCTTGCAATTTTCAGGAGTCTTTTGTCTGTCTCTTCAAACTCTTCTGGTCTTACCCCCTCTATTATCATAGTCTCATCATAAGCATTCTCAACAATGGCTATGCCAAATATGATATTCCCATATTTTATAATCCTCTCTGCAGTAAGAGGTATAAGATGCCTCAGCCCATATGTTCCAAACCTGTGTATCTCTATAGCCTGTTTGTGTTTTCCCAATCCTATTACGCACATCTTTAAGAGTCCGCTCTCTATATCTCCATGAAAGTCTGTATGTGGCTTTATCCTGTTTATCACTATTGTCCCATCTGCAGAATAGGCGATCTTGTCCATAAAGACCCTGTTTACAAGTCCATCTGATGGTAACTCTACCACTTCCATAGAAGACCTGATAGGTGCTCCAATAACCTCCTCTCTGATACCGTATCCCTCCAGCAACTCTTTCTGGCCTTTTGCTGTTGCCCCTCCATGACTTCCCATAGCTGGAACTATAAAGGGCTTTCCCCCCATCTCCTTTACCACTTCCACGGTGGCTTTTACAATCCTATCTATGTTTCTTATCCCCCTACTACCAACCGCTATAGCAATTTCAGACCCTGGTTTTATAGATATCCCTAGTTTGAGGATCTCCCCTCTTACCCTATCCTCTACATCCTCTATATACTCTCTTTTAAAATACTGCCTTACCTTTATCAGTCTTGGAATTTCCATCAGTATCTTATCTCCTCTTCTATCAATCCTGGTTTTAGATCCCTCACTAATGCTACTATAATTATAGCAACAAGTCCTCCAGAAAAACCATTATTATAGAGATTCATATAGCCGTGCATCTCTCCAACATGCATCACCATTGGAAGGTGAAGTGCACCGGCGAGTAAATATATTCTTCCCAAACATAGCAAAACCTGACATAGTGAATACCCCAGCAATTATAAGCCCCGATATCTTTGCTCCACTTAGATAAGCCACTAAAACCTCCGAGAGACCTACAAGTCCGGAATTTACAAATGTAGCCCCCAGACCACCTATAACTATGTAATCCGTTATAAGAATGCTTGGAGATCTGAGAATATTGATAAGACCCGCCTTTATCTCCTCAACTGGTGACAGGAAAAAACCTATTAGAATAAGAGCTAAGTGATAGATTGTTAGTATAATTAAGATCCTTTTTCCTATCTTAGACACCTCCTCAATTTTTGATTTATAACTATAATAACATAATAAGACAAGAACCAAGAAGCTCTTCAACTTAGAGTCTGTCTTATAGAACCATACTACGAAATTCTATAATGACTTTCAAGGTGTTACTATCTCTATCTCCAGGATCCTGTCGATCCTGAATGTCCTATCTTCTCCCCTCTCATAGCAATATGCAGATACCCCAAGAAAAGTCTTTCCATTGTAAGAGAATTCTCCTATCTTGTATGGCTTTATAATCCTTTTAGACTTTTCATCGTTAGGTTTCAGATAGGTTATATACAACCTGGCTTCTTTCTCTATCGCCTCTTCTATTATTCTTATCTTTTCCTCCAATGGCACTTTCCTGTCCGATAGCTGATACTGAAATTTCGTCAGGAATTCTACTATGCGTCTGTCCAGGAGTATATGTGACTTCTTTATCGGTTTTTTAAGGAAGATCCCCTCAAAAGATGTACATCTACTTAGCGCCACATATACCTGTCCTGGAGCAAAGACCCCTCTACCAAGATCGATTATCACCTTATCGAATGTCTTTCCCTGACTCTTGTGGATAGTAACTGCCCAGGCTAACTTCATTGGATACTGTGTAAAAGAGCCCACTTCCTCTGTCTCTATAATCTTTTTCTTCTCATCATACCTGTAGTGAAATATCTCCCAGGTGTAGGGCAGGACCTCTTCTACCTTTCCATTAGAGAACTGGACCTCAATTACATCATCACCAGTGCCCTTATTTATCTTTATACCAACAACTTTTCCTATCGTTCCGTTTACCCATCTACCCTTGGAATCATTGTTTAACATCATAACCTGAGCTCCCTTTTTTAGATAGAGCGTCGGATCTGTAGGATAGGAGCTCTCATCAAATTCCCCCTCTATATAGGCTTCCCAGCTGTATAACTTTCCTCTCAGGCCTTCAAGCTTTTCTCTATTGATCTTCTCTACTGTTTCATTTAACGGGGTAAGGTATAACACATAGTCAGAATCTGAAGGAGGTTCTATCCCAACCCTGCTGTTTAATAGCGCAAGGCTTTCTTCACTCACTGTATTATTCCTGATCTCATTGAGAAGTTTTATAAACCTCTCATCCTTCTGTCTGTAGATCTTTTCCAGCTCTACAAATTCGAAGGAGACCTCTTTAAACACATCTGCGTCAAAAAAGTATTGACTGTTATACCTTTCGGTAAAGAATTTCTTCTCTTTTGATGTAACAACTGGAGGCAGTTGATAGAGGTCCCCTATGAATATCATCTGTGTGCCGCCGAATGGTTTACCCTTTTCTCTTCCGTTCAGTCTGAGGAAATAATCGATACAGTCAAGGAGATCAGCTCTTACCATAGAGATCTCATCGATAATGATGGCATCCAGTTCTTCGTAGATCTTCCTTCTTTTGGGGGATAGCTTCTCAATATTCTGTATAGTTATGTTAGGCTTAAATCCGAAGAAGGAGTGTATGGTTTCTCCCTCTACATTCAGAGCGGCGACTCCTGTAGGAGCCAGGACGACTATCTTCTTATTCGTTATAGATCGGAAATAATTTAGGAGGGTCGACTTGCCTGTTCCTGCCTTACCTGTAATGAAGATGTTCTTATCAGTATTTTCCATCAGGTCTAAGGCTCTTTTAAACTGTTCATTTAATTCTATATTACTCATAGCTGCACCTTTCATCTGATCAATCATCTATAGTATTATAACATCTTACTCTACCAGTATGTTAAAATACAGGCAAAATAAAAACATATAAGGAGGTCTTCTGAGATGTTGGCAGCTGTTCTAGAGGGAGTAGGAAAGATGGTTTTAAAAGAAGTGCCAAAGCCGGTTATAAAGAAGAATGAAGTGCTTGTCAGAGTAAAATCTTGTGGAATATGTCAGACGGATTATTCTGCCTATACCGGCAGGAGGACAAACTGGACCCCTCCAATGATACTTGGTCATGAGATCTCGGGTGTTATAGAAGAAGTCGGCGATGAGGTTGAAAATTGGAAGCCGGGTGATGAGGTAATACTAAGTCCGGTTATCTCTTGTGGAGAGTGTGATAATTGTAGGCTGGGGCTTGGACACTACTGCAGGAACGGTAAGGTCATCGGAGGAGAAGGGCAGAAGGTAGTATTACCCGGTGGTTTCGCAGAGTATGTTGCGGTTCCTACCAGTGTCCTCTATAGAAAACCTAAAAATGTATCCTTTGATTCTGCTGCTCTAACCGAGCCTTTGGCAGGTTCTTATAAGGGGATGATCGAGTATTCCAATCTGAGATTGGGAGAAGATGTGGTCATTATAGGGGCAGGGGCTATGGGGCTTTTGCTCCTTGAACTTGCTGTGGCTGGTGGGGCAGGTAATAGTATAGTCATAGATGTAGTAGATGAGAGGCTAAATAAGGCTAAAGAGCTTGGAGCAACTCATACGATTAATTCCAGAAAGGTAGATCCAAAAGAGGCTGTTTATGATATCATCCCCAATGGACCGGATATAGTCTTTGAATCTGCAGGGGTCTTAGAGGCTGCTAGATTAGCCTTTGAACTAACCAGAAGAGGAACAAGGGTAAATATGTTCGGTGTCATCATCCCTGGAACTATCCCTGTTTCACCTGCAGAGATTCATTTTAATGAGACTAGGGTTGATGCATCCTTCTCGGTTAATCCCAGAGTTATGACCAAGGCAGTATCTCTTTTGCAGAAGGGGAAAGTAGATCCAGGAAAGATAATCACCCACAGATTTCCTCTTACAGAGATAGATAAGGCACTATCTGCTATGGAACTTCCAGAGCGTATCAAGATAGTTATAAACCCATAAAAAAATTATAGAGCCCCGAGGGGGCTCTATAGGGAGGTGGGTTATGAGAGGTTACCTGGTGTTGGTGTCTTTCGACACTTACAGTATAGATTAGTATTGTTAAGAAAATATTAAGAACTCATTAACCTTTTGTTAAGGTTTTAGATGATACATAAAAGTCTACAGAGCCCGGTGTATTATTAGTATTTCTCTTGACTTGGAGAGATTTTAAGGTTAAAATTCACTCCAATATGGGCATTGGAGGGTAATAATGACTGGAAGAGTTTGGAAATTTGGAGATAATATAGATACAGATGTTATTATTCCAGCAAGATATCTGGTAACTCAAGACATAGTGGAGCTTGGTAAACACTGTATGGAAGGGGTAGCCCCTGATTTTCCTTCTAAAGTCTCTAGAGGGGATATTATAGTTGCTGGAAGAAATTTTGGTTGTGGAAGTTCCAGAGAACATGCCCCTCTGGCTATCCTTGGGGTAGGGGTAAGTGCGGTGATAGCAATAAGTTTTGCCAGGATATTTTTCAGAAATAGTATCAATGTAGGGCTACCTGTACTTATATGTAAGGAAGCGGTAGAAGATTCCGACGAGGGTGATATTCTGGAGATAGATCTAGAGTCTGGGAGGATATTTAATAAGACCAAGGGGAAGGAGTACAGATCGGAATCTTATCCTCCTCAACTTATGGAGATCATAAAGAGTGGTGGATTAACAAACTATACGAGGAGGAGATTGGGGATCGATGTTTAAGATAGCTGTTCTTCCCGGAGATGGGATAGGCCCAGAGGTAGTTGGTGAAGGCGTCAAATTACTAAAAGCACTGGATGAGGCGTTAAACCTTGGACTTGAATTTGAAGAGGCTCTTATTGGTGGTATTGCTGTTGATAAGTATGGGACACCTCTACCAGAAGAGACACTGAATATAGCCTTAAGTTCTGATGCAGTGCTTTTGGGAGCCGTCGGGGGTCCAAAGTGGGATAGTATAGAGGTCTCCAAGAGGCCAGAACAGGCACTCCTTGGGTTGAGAAAAAGTCTTGGTGTTTTTGCCAATATAAGGCCTGTAAAATCTATGAAGCCTCTGGTTCCCGCTTCTCCTATAAAACCCGAGATAGTAGATGGAGTGGATCTTATAATCTTAAGAGAGCTCACCGGTGGGATATACTTTGGGGAACCAAAATGCAGGGATAAGGATAAGGCTATTGATACACTGGTATATAATAGATATGAGATAGAAAGGATAACGGATATTGCATTTAAGCTTTCTCTCTCCAGGAGAAAGAAAGTCACCTCAGTTGATAAGGCGAATATACTGGAAAGCTCCAGACTTTGGCGGGAAGTTGTGAATGAATTAGCAAAGGGTTATCCTCAGGTTACAGTTGAACACCTCTATGTGGATAACTGTGCTATGCAGTTGATAAGAAGGCCTAGGGATTTTGATGTGGTACTTACAGAGAATATGTTTGGCGATATCTTGAGCGATGAGGCAGGAGCTATCCTTGGCTCTCTGGGTATGTTACCATCTGCAAGTATTGGAGAGAAATACGCCCTTTATGAGCCGATTCATGGTTCTGCCCCTGATATAGCGGGTAAAGGGATAGCCAACCCCCTTGCGACAATACTTACAGTTGCACTCCTTCTGAGGTATTCTTTAAAGAGGGAAGACCTTGCAAGTATTGTTGAAAGATCTGTAGAAGAGGTTCTTATAGAGGGGTACCATACTCCCGATATAAACATACAGGGAGAGACTGTTAGTACAACAAGGATGGGAGACCTTGTATTGGGTAAGGTCTTGAGTCTATTAGAGGGTGATAAAAGATGATATATATTTATGATACCACGCTTAGAGACGGTTCTCAGCGTGAAGGGATCTCTTTCAGTGTTGAGGATAAGTTAAAGATTACCCGTAAGCTTGATGAACTTGGAATCCACTATATAGAGGGTGGATGGCCAGGTTCAAATCCAAAGGATGCTGCATATTTTAATGAAGTAAAAAGGCTTACACTGAAGAATGCCAAGATCGTGGCATTTGGAAGCACAAGGAGAGTCGACAGGGTAGTATCGGAGGATGCCAATATAAAGGCATTGCTGGATGCAGATACCCCCAGTATTGCTGTCTTTGGTAAGAGCTGGAGTCTTCATGTAAAGGAAGTCCTCCATACAACTCTGGAGGAGAATCTAAAACTGATAGCAGATTCCGTTGGCTATCTGAAGTCTCAGGGTAAAGAAGTAATCTTTGATGCAGAGCATTTTTTTGATGGATTTAAGGATAATCCGCAGTATGCTATAGCGACATTAAAGGTGGCGGAAGAGCAAGGTGCAGACTGGATCGTCTTATGTGATACGAATGGCGGTAGTCTTCCGAGTTTTGTTGGAGAGGCTATAGATGAAGTAAAGAAATATATAAAAGCCCCACTAGGAATACATGCCCACAATGACAGTGATCTGGCTGTTGCCAATACTATTGTGGCGGTGGAAAAAGGAGCAAAGCAGATTCAGGGCACGATAAATGGGTATGGGGAGAGATGCGGAAACGCTAACCTCTGTTCCTGTATCCCTATCATTCAGCTTAAAATGAATATGAAGTGCCTCCCTGATGAGTCTCTGAGAAAGCTCTTTGAGGTCTCCCATTATGTAGATGATATAGCAAACAATCCACCTGTAAACTGGCAACCGTTCGTAGGGATCTATGCCTTTGCCCATAAGGGTGGGGTCCATGTAAATGCCATATTGAAGAATCCCAGGACATATGAACACATAAACCCAGAACTTGTTGGTAATAGACGGAGGATTCTTATCTCCGAGCTTTCAGGGAGATCGAATATACTCTACAAGATTCAGGAGCTGGGACTTGATATAGACTTAAGTGATCTGAATGTTAGTAGTCTTTTAGAAAAGGTCAAACAGCTGGAGTATCAGGGATATGAATTTGAAAGCGCGGAAGCCAGTTTTGAACTGCTGGTAAAGGAGATGCTTGGTATATACAAGCCTCCATTTGAGGTCCAGGGATTCAGAGTATTTATAGATAAGATAGATGATAAGATAATATGCGAAGGGACGGTCAAGATAAATGTTAACGGAGTCTTAGAGCATACCGCCAGTGAAGGGAATGGTCCAGTGGATGCGCTGGATAAGGCTCTGAGAAAGGCACTGATAAAATTCTTCCCACAGATTGCTGAGATAAAGCTTACAGACTATAAGGTTAGAGTCCTGGAGGGCTCTCAGGGGACATCCGCCACAGTAAGGGTCCTGATAGAATCCACAAATGGCAGAACTACTTGGAGTACTGTTGGGGTTTCTTCTAATATCCTAGAAGCCAGCTATCAGGCACTGGTTGACAGTTTATCTTATGGGTTAAGTCTTGCCAATGATTGAGAGATACAGAGAGATTATAGATAAGATAGACAGGGAGATACTGAACCTTCTCAATGAGAGGGCTAAGGTAGTTATTGAGGTAGGAAAGGAGAAGCTTAAGAATAGTAAACCTTTTATAGACATTCCAAGAGAAGAGGCACATATAAGAGATCTCCTTGAGATCAATAAAGGTCCACTGTTAAATGAAAATATAATAAGTATATTCAGGGAGATCATCTCTTCCTGCAGGTTACTGGAGGGAACACTTAAGGTTGCCTTCTTAGGACCAGAGGGGACATTTACCCATCTGGCAGCCCTGAAGAGGTTTGGCAGGGATTCTGTATATGTACCGGCTAGGAGTATACCCGAAGTATTTTCTCTTGTGGAAAAAGGGGAGGTACTCCTTGGGGTTGTCCCTATAGAGAACTCTACTGAAGGTGTGGTGAATTATACGCTGGATATGTTTATGACATCTCCTCTTAACATTATTGGAGAGATAATCATCCCCATATCGCATAATCTCATAGCCAGAGATGATGTCAGGGAGATAAAAAAGATCTATTCTCATCCTCAGGCATTTGGACAGTGTAAAGAGTATCTTGAGAAGAATTTCCCTGGAGTAGACCTTATAGAGGCAAACAGCACAGCAAAAGCGGTGGAGATGGCTAGTAGGGATAATGAAAGTGCAGCCATAGGTTCGGAGATAGCAGCGGAGAAGTTTGGACTCAAAGTTATTGCCTCTAGGATCGAAGATGACCCAAATAACCGCACCAGATTTTTGATAATTGGAAAGAATAATGAGAACAGGTTTAGCGGTAAAGATAAGACGATGGTGATGTTCTCCACCGCACATAAACCAGGGGCATTATTTAATGCCCTGAGGTGTTTCGCAGAGAATAATGTGAACCTTACAATGATACAGTCACGTCCATCTAGAGAAGTCCTCTGGGAGTTTGTCTTCTTCGTCGAGTTTCAGGGGCATAAAGAAGAGGAGAATGTGAAAAAGGCGTTAGAGTCTTTAAAGGAGGTTGTCTGGTCATATAGGATAATTGGTTCTTATCCAGAAGATGAGTCACTATGAGAAGGATAAAGATTTCCTGGGCTAAACCTGGAAATATTCTCGGCTATCCTATCTTTAGAAAAGATGGAGCCATACTCTTAAATGCAGGGGTAAAGTTAACTCCCTATTATATAGAGCAGTTAAAGGCTTTGGGGATTACCCACATATATATCCAGGATGAGGTATCTGAGGATATAGTGATCCCTGACCCTATAAGTATAGAGACAAGGACAGAGGCGCTTAAGGTCATAGCAGATAATTTCCACAGGAGTTGTCAAGGGCTTCCTCTGGATGTGGAATCTATAAGGAGAGTTGTAAATACTATAGTTGATGAGATACTTAGCAGTGGACAGGTCCTGTTAAACCTCTACGAGATAAAGACTTCTGATAACTATCTCTTCTCCCATTCTCTTAGTGTGACTGTCCTATCTATTGTTCTTGGAAAGAAGTTTGGATGCAACGATAGGACCCTTAGAGATATAGGTATAGGATGTATGCTGCACGATATAGGTAAACTGGATATACCAAAGGAGATACTTGATAAGCCTGATAAACTTACGCCTGAAGAGTATGAGATAGTGAAGTTTCATACCCAATATGGTTACAGGAGAATAATAGACCAGGGTGGAGAGATCCCTGCCACATCTGCCCATATAGCCTGGGAGCACCATGAAAGATACGATGGAAGTGGATATCCTAGAGGACTGAAGGGAGGGGAGATACATATATTCTCCAGGATAGCCGGTGTCTCGGATGTCTATGACGCAATGACTACAGATAGGATCTACAGGAAGGCTTATCCCCCAAATGAAGCAATGGAATTTATTATGGGGGGTTCTGGTACACTCTTTGACTATGAAGTTGTCATGGCTTTTGTCAGGAGTATAGCTCCGTATCCAGTAGGAGACGTAGTATTACTCAGTACTGGAGAGACCGCTATTGTGATAGATGTAAATAAGGATTTTCCATTAAGACCCCTGGTGAGAGTCCTGAAGGATGATCGATGGGAGGATGTGGACCTTATGAAAAAGACCAATATATCCATCCTCAGGTCTCTTGAGACATAGAGATATGTGGATAGTTATTCTTGCTATCTTTTCCTCCATCATCTTCTTTTTCATATGGATCCTATGGACGGAGGTCTTTGGGGCAGGCTGGAGCCCTACTCCTATGGAATCGGTAAAGGCAATGTTGAGACTTGCCAATGTAGGACCAGATGATCTCCTGTACGACCTCGGGGCAGGAGATGGGAGGATACTGACTACAGCGGTTAAGGACTTTGGAGCTAGGGCCGTAGGTTACGAGATAGACCCGATAAGATTTATAATCAGCTGGCTCAGGATTATCTTTTCCGGTGCCCTTGGAAAGGCAGTAGTGAAGTATAAGAATTTCTACGGGGTAGATCTAAGTCCAGCCACTGTAGTTACATTATTTCTAAGACAGCATACAAATGAAAGACTTAGGGAAAAGCTAGAACGAGAACTCTCCCCCGGAAGCAGGGTTGTTACATACTACTGGACATTTGACAGGTGGAAGCCAGTCAGGGTAGACCGTAGACTGGAGGTATATCTCTATATAATAGGTATCTCAAATCTACGGTGCTAGAGCCCTTATTACATCCCCATTATATTGTACCCCGCATCTACATAGATGGTTTCTCCTGTTATGCCTGAACTGAGTTCACTGATTAGAAAGACTGCAGTATCCCCAACCTCTCTATGTTCGATATTCCTTCTCAGTGGAGACCTCTCTCTATGGAGCTGTAGCATATCTACAAAGCCAGATATCCCTCTTGCTGCCAGAGTACTCAGTGGCCCAGGGGATATGGCATTTACCCTTATACCATCTTTTCCCAGGTCATACGCTATATACCTGACACTTGCCTCCAAGGCTGACTTGGCTACCCCCATAACATTATAGTTTGGCACAACCTTTTCTGAACCATAGTATGTCAGAGTGATTATAGAACCACCTGGGTTTATCAGATCTCTGAATATCCTGCACATAGCCACAAAAGAATATGTGCTTATCTCAAGTGCAGTCCTGAAGGCATCTCTACTGGTCTCTATAAAGGGAGACTTTAATGCCTCAGTAGGTGCATAGGCTATGGAATGGACAAGTCCATCGATCTTTCCTATCTCATTCTCTATTTTCTTCTTTGCTGATTCTATCTTCTCATCGGTACCAACATCACACTCTACTATTAATGGTCTTGGGTCCAGACCACTTACAAGCTCTTCTATATTCTCCTTAAACCTCTCATTCTGATAACCTATTATGACCTCTCCTCCATAGTTCATTATCGATTGAGCTATAGCCCAAGCTATACTTCTCTTATTGGCAACATTAAATATTGCTACCTTTTTACCCTTCAGTATCATACTCCTCTCCTTTCTACAGCTCTTGGATGAGCCATTTCAAATTCCTCCTTTAATCTCCTGTTAGATACATGTGTATAGATCTGAGTTGTGGAGATGCTGGAGTGCCCCAGGAGTTCCTGGACAACCCTGAGGTCTGCACCATTATCTAACAGGTGAGTTGCAAATGAGTGTCTAAGGGTATGGGGACTTATATCCAGTCCCACGTTGCTGGCAAACTGTTTCACTATGAGCCAGATACTCTGCCTTGTGAGTCCCTTGTTCCTGTTGTTTAAGAATAATCTTTTCTCTTTTATATGTCCTCTCTGTTTTAGATACTCCCTGATAGCCGATATAGCCTTCGAACCCAAAGGGACTATCCTCTCCTTATTGCCTTTTCCCTTTACCCTTACAAAGCCTTCATCCAGATTTATATCGTTAATAGTTAGATTCACTATCTCGCTTACCCTAAGTCCGCAGGAGTAGAGAAGTTCCAGGATAGACCTCTCCCTCGCATATCTCTCTTCTTGGAGCAATGGCTGTTCTAAAAGTTTTCTGATCTGATCCTCAAAAAGCACCCTTGGTATCTTCCTTTCCTTTTTAGGTGTATCAAGAAAAGATACCAGATCCTCTTTAATTATCCCTTCACCCAGTAGATATTTGAAGAATGTCCTGATAGATGCCAGTTTTCTTATTATCGTATTGTTTGTAAAGCCCCTCTCGGAGAGTGTATTTATAAACTGGGCGATATACTCCTTGCTGGCTTTTATCAGAGAACTGTCCCTCTCGGCTAAAAAACTGGAGAGTTCCATAAGATCAACCCTGTAAGAAGAGAGCGTATTCTTCGAATAACCTCTCTCGTAGAGCAGAAAGGAAAGAAACTTTTCTATGTAGTAGTCATCAGAATAGTGAGAGCTGTCTCTGCTTCTTTTCTTCAACAACCTTTCCATATATCCCTCCCCCTCCGGGAGCCAGTTTCAATGTCCCCTCTCTTGCCTTTATGATGAGTTTTGCCAGGTCTTTACCAACAACCCTGGATAAACTCTCCTCGTCAGCTAAGTGCAAAACACCCATCTCACTTCCAAAAGCCTTTATAAGTGCCTCATAGGTCTTATCACCTATCCCTGGGACAAACTCCAGTGGGACCTGGTAATGGTATGGGGGCCTGTGCTCTGGATGTCTGGGTTCTGGATAATCCTGAATCATAGTTATCCTGTCGAGAACACCTATGACCATATTCTCATTACCACAGTTTTTGCACACAGTTACAGGCGGGTCTTCCTCTGCTATCCGATCACAGAGAGGGCAGAAACTTCTGTGATATTTTCCAAGCTTGGGGTCTAATCCATAGTTGGCAACCACTCTTCTGCCATCCTTTCTTAGTAAAGCCATCAGTATCTCCTTATATGAGGGTCTTTCTATCTCCATTATGTTGTATTCCCTGCCGATCCTGTTTAAAGAATGGGCATCTGAATTGCTTAGAAATGAAAACCTTGATAACTCGGCTATTCTATCTGCCAGGTCTGTATCCGCACTCAATCCTAATTCTATCGCTGGAATTTTATCTAATGCACTATCCTTAAATATCTGAGACAGTCTCGGATAACAGTTCCCATACACGCTCTTATGAGGAGTAAATGCATGGGCGGGAATAAGGATCCCATCGAGGCTATTTGTAACCTCCCAGATCCTCTGAGCGGGTAATCTGCACCTCTGGGTGCTGAAGTTTATATTCGTTACATATCTCGATAGAAACTTGCTGAACCTCTTTATACCTTCCAATGTCGGAAAGAAGGCTATATGATGGGAATTTCCCCCATTAGCTTCTGTAGTTTCTACCTCAGATCCAGGTATTATTAGGATCTCATCCCTGAACAGGAGACCACCATCGGCGATCTCTATGATTTCTCCTGCTTCTACCATCTCATCTATATCTTTTAATACAACTGGAGAAGCACAATCTACTATCCCTACAACCTGGATGCCTTTACGCTCTCTACACTCTTTGGCAATATTACCAAAGGTAAGATTCTTAGCCCCAGTTACTTTTACCGCTTCTCCTCTTGATGTACTCCCTATATGGATATGCAGATCACAGAATACTCTCATTTTTTCAACAGGTAGAGACAGAAGGCTGAAAGGGTCTTGCTGTCCTTTATCTTACCCTCTTCTATCATCTCCCTGAATGTATCCATAGCAAATTCTCCGAGTTCTATAAATTCATCCTTGTCTTTCGGTAGAGGGGAAGGTATAAATTTATCTGCGTAAAACAGGTGTATCTTTTCTGTACTGTAACCGGGAGCTACGAAGATCTCTCCAAGTTTTTCCAGATTTAAAGGTGACAGTCCTGTCTCCTCTCTGAGTTCTCTGATAGCACACTCTTCAGGGGTTTCTCCCTCTCTGAAGACCCCTGCCGGTATCTCCCAGAGGACCTCTCTTACCGGATGCCTGTACTGTTTGACAAGCAGGATCTTATTATCGATTATCGGTAAGACCGCTACTGCCCCCTTATGTATTACTACCTCTCTGGTAGCTATATTCCCCTCGGGGGTCTTTACCTCATCTACTGTTACCCTTATAAGGTTACCATTAAATTTAATCAATGAGTTGATAAGTTCTTCTTCCATATTCATAGGTTAATTATACAGCAAAATTGCAGATCATACAAACATATGAGAAAATATTATGGTAAATTAATACTCTGAGTCAAGGAGGTAAAAGTATGAAGAAGGCGATATCAACAGATAGGGCTCCAAAGGCTATTGGTCCTTACTCTCAGGCTATTCTGGCTGGTGACTTTGTCTTTATATCCGGACAGATCCCTATAGACCCGAATACGGGGGAGATCAGGGAAGGTATTAAAGATGCTACCACACAGATCATAAAGAATATCAGTGCCATACTGGAAGAACTGGGTCTTACTCTGGATTCTGTAGTCAAAACTACCGTCTTTCTTACCAATATGGAAGATTTTAAAGAATTTAACGAGGTCTATGGAACATTCTTTAAGAAAGACCCACCTGCAAGGAGTACTGTGGCGGTAAAAGAACTCCCGAGAGGGGTTCGGATAGAGATAGAGGCTATAGCCTATAGAGGATAAAAAATAAGGGCGGAAGATTCCGCCCTTTAACTCCTCTCTTTCCTTATCTTTTCCAGATATCCGCTTTCCCTTAAGGCAGATATAGGATCTAGAGGTACTCCCATTTCTTCTCTAGCCTTATATATTATTGGCATTACATCAGTCTCAAATGCATCCGTAAGGACTTTTTCTGCGCTTACAACATCACCCTCCTGCTGGTACTTCTTCAGAGATCTTCTGTCGACTATCAATGCCTTTGCATAAGCCTTTTGGATATTCTCCACACTCTGGAGCATCTCCTCTATCTTCTGTTTTATATTGTGACTCTGATCTATCATATATGCTACATCGAGCTTTAATCCTTCCGCCTCTGCTCCAACCAACTCATTATAGATTAGGAAAAGCTCATATGGATTTATAGAACCTACCGTTAGGTCATCATCGGCATACTTTTTGGCATTGAAGTGAAATCCACCAAGTTTTCCTTCATCTATAAGATACGCTACTATCTGCTCTATATTTGTTCCCAGTGGATGATGACCGAGGTCTACAAGGACCATAGCCTTTGGTCCCAGCTTAACCGAGAGTAGATATGCCATTCCCCAGTCTCCTATGTCTGTGAGGTAGAACGCTGGTTCAAAGAACTTATATTCCAGAAGAAGTCTCATACCATCGTCTAGATGCTTATAGACCTCTTTCAGAGATTCTTCCAGTCTGTGTTTTCTATCCCGTATATCATCCTGACCTGGATGATTTGTTCCATCTGACAACCACAGGCTTATATCCCTCGATCCCAACTTTTTGGCTATCTCTATACACTCCAGGATATGATTTATTGCCTTTTCCCTTATCCTCTTATCGGGATTACAGAGGCTTCCAAGCTTGTAATCGTCATCCTGGAATAGATTCGGGTTTATAGCTCCAGGTCTTATCCCGAGGGATTTTGCATACTCCAGTAACTGATCCCAGTTATCTGTATAGTCCCAGGGTATGTGTAATGCGACTGTAGGACAGACACCAGTAAGTTTATGAACCTCTCCAGCGTCCTGCAACTTTTCATATACGTTTCTTGCGGACCCTTTCTGTTTAAATACATAGAATCTTGTACCAGAATCTCCGTAAGCCCAGCTCGGGGTCTCTATCCTTTGTCTCTTTAGCTTCTCCTTTACCTCGTCTATATTTATCCCCTTCTCTCTAAGGATATCTCTTAATATCTCGTATCTCTTTTCATAATCTTTCATCTCTGTCCTCCCAAACTATAATTTAGTAATTTAATATTACCATAGATTCCTGTATAGACAAGAGCTTCGTGTCTGTCGCTTTAAAATATTTGATACTTTGCTATAATTGAGATGTGCTAGCATTATTATATATTGGAGGAGGGAAGTATTATGGATAGAAGGACTTTCCTTGCCTTTGATTTAGGGGCTGAAAGCGGAAGGGCGGTTGTTGGTATTTTGGAAGAGGATAAGATTACCCTCAAAGAGGTCCACAGGTTTATAAATAGACCTGTAAGGATCATAGGTCGACTTTACTGGAATATTACACAGATGTTTCAGGAATTAAAGATAGGGCTTTTGAATGGGGTTAAAGAGTTTCCAGATATTGAGAGTTTGGGAATAGATACCTGGGGGGTGGATTTTGGATTTGTCAGTAAAAATAATGAATTGGTCGGATTACCTGTGTGTTACCGAGACCACAGGACAGATGGGGTTCCGGAGAAGGTCTTCAGGATTATTCCCAAGGAGAGACTCTATTCTCTGACAGGAATCCAGATTATGCAGATAAACTCTATCTTTCAGCTCTACAGTATGATCCTTGAGAATTCTCCGCTTCTTAAATCCATATATAAGCTTCTCTTTATGCCAGATCTATTCAATTTTATGTTTACAGGGAAGATGACTACAGAGTTTTCCATTGCCACTACTTCTCAACTTTATGATCCGGTAAAGGATGCCTGGAGTAGGGAGATATTTGACTCTCTTGGACTCCCTATAGATATTATGCCCGAGATTCTACCTACAGGGACTAATCTCGGGGGTATTCTTCAGGATATAAGAGATGAACTTGGTATAGGGGATATTTCTGTCATTGCCCCTGCTGAGCATGATACCGGATCAGCGGTAGCTGCTGTCCCTGCAGTGGGAGAGAACTGGGCTTATATAAGTTCAGGGACCTGGTCCCTGATGGGTGTTGAGATAAAGGAGCCAATAATTACCAGAGAATCTATGGATGCTAACTTTACAAATGAGGGTGGTGTTAACAGGACATTCAGATTTTTAAAGAATATAACCGGTCTATGGCTACTTCAGGGTTGCAGAAGGTCCTGGGAGAGGGAAGGCCATAGTCTATCTTACAGTGAGATAGTCAAACTGGCTGAAGAGGCTAAGCCTTTCAGATTCTTTGTCGACCCGGACGACCCCGTATTTCTGAATCCTCCTGATATGCCAACTGCCATAAAGGATTTCTGCAAAAGTACAGGGCAGGGAATACCTGAGACAAAGGGTGAGATAGCCAGATGTGTGCTGGAGAGCCTAGCGTTCAAATATAAGGAAGTCTTTGAAAAGCTGAAGACTCTTATCAAGAAGGAGATAAATGTCCTCCACATAGTTGGAGGAGGTTCGCAGAATACCCTCCTCTCTCAATTCACCGCCAACGCCTTAGGTATCCCTGTATATACAGGTCCTGTGGAGGCAACAGCTATGGGTAACATTATGGTCCAGGCTATGGTCAAAGGTGCTATCAGAGACCTGGAAGAAGGTAGAAGACTTATAAAGAATTCTTTTGAGACAGTAGTGTATACTCCAGAGGATGTGGAGATATGGGAAAAGGAGTATGAAAGGTATCTGAATACTGTTATAATAAGATAAGAAAATTTTGAGAAGGAAGTGAATAGATTGAACGAACGTGAACTTACGCCAAAGGAGATAGTCAGAGAGCTTGATAGATATATAGTTGGGCAGGAGCAGGCAAAGAAGGCAGTGGCTATAGCTATAAGGAACAGGATTCGCAGGATGAGACTTCCTGAAGATCTTAGGAAGGAGATCTCACCCAAGAATATCCTTATGATAGGCCCTACTGGAGTGGGTAAGACCGAGATAGCTAGAAGGCTTTCTCAGATCGTTGATGCCCCGTTTGTTAAGGTAGAGGCTACCAAATTTACAGAGGTTGGATATGTCGGAAGAGATGTGGATTCTATGGTAAGGGACCTGGTAGAGATATCTGTACAGACGGTCAAGCGTAGAGAGATGGAGAAGGTCAGATCTCAGGCAAGGGTATTTGCTGAGGATAGACTCCTGGAGTATCTCTTCCCGGTCCCCCAGAGTTATGAGCCTGTCAATCCTCTTGAGATGCTAATTCAGGGTGTTACTAGAGGCCAAAGTAAGATCGTCCCCCCAGATGTGAGAGAGAAGAGGGAGAAGGCTCGAATAGATCTGAGAAAGGGACTCCTGGATAATATTACAGTGGAGATAGAGGTGGAAAGTTCTTCTGCACCATTCTTTAACATACTCAGTGGCACAGGTATGGAAGATCTGGGGATAAATATGCAGAGCATATTCGATGGAATCTTACCAAAGAGGAAGACGAAGAGAAAGACGACTGTCAAGGAGGCATTGAAGGTCCTCGAAGAGGAAGAAGCCAGAAAACTTATAGATGAAGAGAGCGCTATCAGGGAAGGGGTTACAAGGGCAGAACAATCGGGAATCATATTTATAGATGAGATGGATAAGATAGCTGGAAGGGAGAGAGGAGCTGGTCCTGATGTCTCCAGAGAAGGTGTCCAGAGAGACCTCCTGCCGATAGTCGAAGGTTCTACGGTTAATACTAGATATGGTCCAGTAAGGACAGATTATATACTCTTTATCGGTGCAGGGGCTTTCCATGAGACAAAGCCAAGCGACCTTATACCAGAACTTCAGGGAAGATTCCCGATCAGGGTCGAGCTTGAACCTCTGAAGGTGGAGGATTTTGTAAGGATATTGACTCAACCAGAGAATGCACTTATAAAGCAGTATACTATGTTACTCGCCACTGAGGGGATCAATCTAAGGTTTACCGATTCTGCTATCTATGCCATAGCAAAAAGGGCTTTCCAGCTGAATGAGGAGCTGGAGAATATAGGTGCAAGAAGGCTATATACCGTTACCGAAAAGGTATTGGAAGATATCTCCTTTAATGCTCCTGATATAGGTAATGGAGAAGTTGTTATAGATGAGAAATATGTAGAAGAAAGGCTCTCCGATATTATCAAGGAAAAGGATATATCCAAGTATATTCTTTAGCCTCTGAGCCTTTCCTCTATAATCTCTTTTAACTTTCTAATACCATTATCGAAGGAGGTAACCAGCTTACCTCCACCCTGGGCAAGCTCTTCTCTTCCTCCTCCGCTACCATCGAAGAGCTTGCTTATTTCTTTTATCAGCTCTCCTGCCTTTAATCCTCGTTTAACAAGTTCTTTTGATACCATAAGGACAAGTTTTAGCCTTTCACCATCTCTTGTCCCAAGGAGGATTACCGAGTTTGGCAGATACTCTTTTACCTTATCACCTATGGCCCTTAAGAACTCTACAGAAAAGTCACCGAGTAGTGACCCGACGATATCTATTCCGTCCAGTGTTATCCTGTCTCCTACAAGTCTTTCTGCCAGGAGTCCTGCCAGTAACTCTTCGGTCTTCTGTATGTACTTTCTCAGGGAATCCAGCTCTTCCTCCCTCTTTTTTATACTGGGGATAATCTCCCCTGTGTTACTTTTGAGAATATGAGCGATCTCTTCAACCAGTGATCTCTCTTCCTGAATGAACTCAAGAGCCTTCTCTCCAACTAGAGCCTCTACCCTCTTTGTACCCGTCCCTATACTGTATATATCCTTTATTATGAAGACTCCGATCTCGCCTGTCCTTTTCACATGCGTTCCGCCACAGAGTTCTCTGCTTATAGAATCTATACTGACGACTCTTACATTTTCACCATACTTCTCCCCAAACAGTGCTATAGCGCCACTCTTTATGGCTTCCTCCAGAGGGAGCTCTTCTAGTTTTACCGGAAGGTTTTCAGTTATGTATCTATTGATCTCATACTCGAGTGTGTTTCTGATATCAGGAGTTATCTCCTCAAAGTATACAAAGTCAAACCTCAGTAGGTCTGTATCTACTAGAGACCCTGCCTGCTTTACCACTTCTCCAAGATTCTTCCTTAAGACTGAATGTAATAGGTGTGTCCCAGTGTGTGCCCTTGCCAGCGCATTCCTCCTATCTCTATCGACTCTCAGGTATACCCTGTCACCAAGAGATATCTTACCTTCTATAACTTCTACCTTATGATAGATAGCATTACCTCTTTTCTGTACGTCTATCACGTTGATCCTTGCGTTATCTGAGATGATTACTCCCCTGTCAGCCAGCTGTCCACCACTTTCCGCATAAAAGGGAGTGATATCTGTAACGAGTTCCCCTTGGTCTCTAATATTCAGCTCTTCTACCGGGTTATCCCCCTTTGTTAGATAGATGACTTCTCCTTCTCCTTCGAGAGTACTGTAACCGGTAAAGTTAGTGGCCAGGTCTTCTCTGGTGGCGGTGAGGAATACCTTCTTCCTGCTGGATCTTGCTCTCTCTCTACTCTCTTCCATCATCCGGTTAAATCCTTCGGTATCTACCACGACATTCTTCTCTTTCGCTATCTCCACGGTAAGCTCAAGAGGGAATCCATAAGTATCGTAGAGTCTGAATGCCTCTTCTCCAGATACATAGCCTTCTTTTGAGATTATATCCTCTAGCCTGTCCAAGCCTCTCTGAAGAGTAGAAAGGAAATTCTCCTCTTCTCTCTTCACTATATTTACTATAAGTTCCTCTTCCTTTTCGAGTTCTGGATAGGCATCTTTCATAAGGAATATCACCAGAGGGACAACTTTATAGAGGAATGAAGAAGTTAATCCGAGTTTTACTCCGTATCTTACAGCCCTTCTGAGTATACGCCTCAATACATAACCCCTTCCTTCATTACTTGGGATTACTCCATCACCTATGAGAAAAGTTATCGCTCTGGAATGATCTGCAATCACATTAAAGTTATATGTGATCTCTTTATCCTCTTTGTACCTCCTATCGGTTATCTCTTCGAGATATTCTATTATCGGCTGGAAGAGGTCAGTCTCAAAGACAGACCCAACACCCTGTACCACAAAGCTCGCCCGTTCCAACCCCATACCGGTATCTATATTCTTTCTTGGAAGGGGAGAGAGTTCTCCAGATTCTTCTCTGTTAAACTCTGTAAATACAAGATTCCAGATCTCCAGGTATCTATCACAGTCACAGCCTATCCTGCAGTCGGGTTTTCCGCATCCAAACTCTGGTCCCAGGTCAAAGATGACCTCTGAACAGGGTCCGCAGGGACCCACTGGACCCATTGCCCAGAAGTTATCCTCTTCTCCCATTCTGACTATCCTGTCTAACGGAATACCGATATCTTTCTCCCAGATGGAGATGGTCTCTTCATCATCCCTGTAGACTGTTATCCACAGTCTCTCTTTTGGAAGTTTCAGTATGCCTGTAAGGAACTCCCATGACCAGGTGATGGCTTCTCTCTTAAAGTAGTCCCCAAATGAAAAGTTACCGAGCATCTCAAAGAATGTGAGATGTCTTCTGGTATATCCGACTCTTTCTATGTCAGGTGTCCTTACACATTTCTGTACAGTAGTTATACGCCTTGCAGGAGGTGTTTCACCCAGGAAGTACCTCTTGAATGGAACCATCCCGGCTATAGTCAGAAGTACAGTAGGGTCATCCGGGATCAGGCTTGCACTGCCAAGCCTCAGATGCCCTTTAGATTCAAAAAATCTTAAAAATTCCTCTCTTATCTCTTTAGACTTCATATTTAACCTGTCTCTCCTACTGATTCAGATGTTGATTTATTTTTTTAATATGTTATCATATATTCTAGTTGAATACAATGGATACGTTTCTACTCAGATATGTATCTAGATGGTGGAAATATTTGGTTGTAAGTATAGTAGCGCTTACGCTTGCTACTGTACTCAGCCTTATTACACCCCGTATTCTCCAGTCAGGGATAGATAGTCTTACTCATAAGGACTCCGGAAACCTTGTTCGTTATGCTATTATCATCATTGGAATAGCCATTATAAGAGGGGTCTTAACGTATATACAGAGGAACCTCAGTGGTCTATTCACTGAAAAGATAGGGAAGGCGATTAAGGATGAGCTTTATGAGCATCTACATCATGTACCAGCCTCTTACTTCGGTAAGACATCCATCGGTGAACTTGTATCCAGGGCTTCCAGTGATGTGGAGGTCGTAAAGAGATTCGTTAATAATGCCCTTATACAGGTCTTCTGGATCTTACTCCTCTTCTTTGGAGCTATGTACTTTATATTTACGACAAACATAAGGCTTGCTGTTATCGTCCTTTTGATACTACCATTTATCTCTATAACTACTATAAGATTCTCCAGAATGGTAAGACCCCTGCACCTGAAGACTCAACAGCAGATAGCGGTAATGACTAGGGTAGCTGAAGAGAGTCTATACGGGATAAAGGTCGTTAAGTCTTATGGAAGAGAGGACTATGTTATAGATAAGTTTAATAAGGAATCTTTTGGTGTCCTGAATAAGGTCTTATCTGCTACAAGGATATCCTCTCTGTACTCTCCTCTTATAGGTTTTATCGCCAATTCAAGCCTCTTGATCATACTCATTTATGGTGGAATCCAGGTAATAAAGGGCAATCTTACCCTTGGTGAACTGGTCGCCTTTAACTCTTACGTAGGTATGCTACTCTGGCCTATGCGTTCGGTTGGTCATATAGTAAATCTTTCCCAGAGGTATATAGCGGCGAGGGATCGATTGCTGGAGATATTTAACGTACCTCGAGAAACAGAACCGGAAGAGCCTGTTTTAAAGCCAATAAGAGGAGAAGTCGTCTTTAATCATGTGACCTTTGGTTATGACAAGAATAACCCTGTACTCAAGGATATAAACCTGAGGGTCAAACCAGGAGAAACGATAGCAATAGTTGGTCCTACTGGCTGTGGGAAGAGTACCCTCTTGGAACTTATCCCAAGGTTGTATGATCCACAGCATGGGGCTGTTTATATAGATGGGATAGATGTAAGGAAGTATGGTCTTGATCATCTGAGAAAGCATATAGGGATGGTATTCCAGGAACCCTTCTTATTCTCCGATACCATAAAGAATAATATAGCCTTTGGTAAACCTGATGCTACTATGGAAGAGATCATAGAGGTAAGTAAGAAGGCTCAGTGTTATGACTTTATTGTAAGTCTTCCTCAGGGATGGGATACTATGGTGGGAGAAAGAGGAGTAACTCTTTCAGGGGGAGAGAGGCAGAGGGTAAGCCTTGCAAGGGCGCTCCTTATAGATCCTCCGATACTCCTGTTGGACGAAGCTACCTCTAGTGTTGATGTGGAGACAGAGCTTTTGATCCATAAGGCACTGGAAGACTACAGAAAGAGGTCTACCATATTTGTCGTCGCCCATAGACTATCCACTATAAGAAATGCAGATAAGATTATAGTTTTGGAGAATGGAAGGATAGTGGAGGAAGGAACCCATGAGGAGCTCCTCGATAAGAATGGAGTATATGCCAGGATATATCATATGCAACTCGTAGGTGAAGACTAATGCCAGATATAGAGTTAGAGGAAGAAGTACTTGGTAAGGCTTACGATCCCAGACTAGCTAGAAGGATATTCAAGCTTGCCCTTCCCCATAAAAAGGAGATCATTATTACAGTAATATTTATGCTTATAGCAAGTGCTGCCGATCTGGCAAGGCCATATATCCTGAGACTAGCTATCGATAAGGCTCTGCTCTTTAAAGACCTTCCAAAACTTGTAACCTATGGGATATTCTATCTCGTGTGTATAGCGCTGAGTTCTCTCTTTTCTGGCCTTCAATCCTATTTTATGACTAGGATGGGAGAGACCATTGTCCTGAACCTGAGGAATGACCTCTTTGCACACCTTCAGATGCTCGATCTTTCCTTCCACAACAGAGAAAAGGTTGGCAGGATGATATCCCGTCTTACCTCTGATATAGACGCTATCTTGGAGCTTATAAGCTCAGGCATCACCACAATTATAGGTGATGGATTTGTCCTTCTGGGTATAATTGTCCTTCTGATGAGTATGAATCTGATGCTTACCGGTCTTACCTTTCTCTTATTACCTATTCTCTTTCTTATAAGTTTTGAATTCAGGAAAAGGATGAGAGATATCTACAGACTGGTAAGGATCAGTATCTCCATAGTTACTGGAAATTTCGCCGAGAGTATGGCTGGTATAAAGGTTACTAAGGTCTTTGCACGTTTTAAGAAAAGTGCTGAGAACTTCTACAGACTTACGCAGAATAGCTTAGAGGCGGTTATGAAGTCCGTTCGTCTTGCGGGTATATACTTTCCTGCAGTGGAACTCATATCCGCCTGTGGAACTGCACTTATCCTATGGTACGGTGGTACTAAGGTAGTGGAAGGTGTGATAACTATCGGTACCTTGGTGGCATTTCTGAACTATCTTGGCAGGTTCTTTGGTCCCATACAGGACCTTACCAATATATACAACGTACTTCAGTCGGCTATGGCTGGAGCAGAGAGGGTATTCGGGATACTTGACATAGAGCCAAAGATAAAGGATACCCCGGATGCAGTGGATGTAGAATACATAGAGGGGCGAATAGATTTTGAACACATATACTTTGGTTATGAGCCTGACAGGATGATACTTGAAGACTTTAATCTTCATATAGAACCGAGTGAAAAGATCGGGATAGCTGGACCTACAGGGGCAGGGAAGACCTCCATAACCAACCTTCTTCTGAGATTTTATCAGCCGCAGAGTGGAAGGATACTTATAGATGGGATAGACCTTCAGAAGATATCTAACAGGAGCCTCAGAAAACTCATAGCTGTTGTCCCTCAAGAACCATTCATATTCTCTGGTACAATCCTCGAGAATATAAGATTTGGTAGACTTGATGCAACAGTTGAGGAGGTGGAGAGAGCCTGTGAATTAGCCTGTCTGGGTAATCTGCTTTCAAGACTCCCCCGAGGTTTATATACAGAACTTGGTGAAAGAGGTGCAGGGATATCTGTTGGGGAGAAACAGCTAATATCTATAGCCAGGGCTATACTCGCGGATCCCAGGATACTGATCCTTGATGAGGCAACCTCTAATATAGATACCGAGACGGAGAAGCTCATCCAGATAGCCCTCCAGAGACTTATGGAAGGAAGGACATCTATAGTCATAGCCCACAGATTATCGACTATAAGGGAGATGGACAGGATAATAGTTATTCAGGATGGTAAGATAACTGAGATGGGAACTCACGAGGAACTTTTGAGAAATGGTGGCCTGTATTCACACCTGGTTGAGATCAGTGAGAGAGGATAGCGATGTTCAAAGATAAAAGGATTCTTATTCTGATATTGGTCCTGTCACTAGTGTTTCCTGTCTTTTCTATAGTAAGGAGGTTCTCTTTAGAGAGAGAAAATAGCGGTGTAGAGATCATTATTGATTCTGATGATTTTCAAAGTCTTGCATATCAGGAAGGTATCACCTTTTATGAGCTACTCAAACAGCTGAGATCTGCAGGTGCAACTACTTTGAGTGTCCCCTATCTGAACTGGCAGGACTTAGAGACCAGAAACTATGTGGGTATATTTTCCTACAGAGAACTTGGTAGACTTATACTCTCTGGCAATACAGACCCTTTGGTATCTGCACTCTACAGGCAGGGTAACCCTTCGGAAACATATATCATTGTAAGACCAGGGTTTGATATATCTAAAGGGATAGAAATTCTCAAAGACCTCATAGGCTATGGGAGGGTCAGCCTCTTTCAGTATAACTCGAATATCGCCTTTGTGGTAAAGACCACCCCATCAAATCTCAGAAGTCTTCCTGCTGGATATATTGATTCAGCACTGGTAGAAACTGCCAGGTCCCTGGGTTACAGGATTGTCTTCAGACCATTCAACACCTCTTATATAAAGCCAGATATAATCTCCAAACTATTAAATACCTTCTCTCCATACAGAGATCTGACCACTGTCTTGCTATTTCAGGGTACAGAGGTGCTAGGTTATCCCAAGTATCTGAAGGATACTGCCCGGTTAATGAGGGAGAATAATCTAAAAGTTGGAATGGTAGAATTCGGTTCCCAAAAAGGTATGGATGTCTTGGCTAAAGAGTTGAGGGGGAATATCATAAGGCTTCATTCTATAACTCCAGGAGAACTGTATAAACTTAAGCCTGGAGAGATAATCGAAAGGGTTGCAAGGGCAGTTAGGGAGAGAAATGTAAGGCTTGTCTATCTCAGGCCTATTCCCAATGTCTATGAGGAAGACTCTCTGATAGAAGAGAATATAAAACTTGTCTCCTCTATCAGAGGAGAACTGGAAAAGGAAGGTTTTAAGGTTGGAAAGGCTAATCCCTTATCTGACTGGCGGGGGTTCAGACCTTCTATCATCTCCCTGGGATTAGGAATAAGTATTGCAATCATCCTGGTAGGTTTGGATATTCTTCCCCCCAATCTGGTGCTGACACTTTCTATATTAGCCCTTGTGACTGGAGGAGTTGTTACTGCCTTTCCTTTCTCTCTACTGAAAAAGCTTTTGGCTCTCGGTATGGCTTCTATATTCCCGATAGTTCCTGTATGGCTGATAGTATTTTCTGGTAAAGAGGAGCACATTCTCTATAAGGTATTTAAAGTAACCATTTTAAGTCTAGCTGGTGGGATAATAATAGGAGGTGGTCTCTCCTCTACCAGTTTTATGCTTCAGGTAGACCAGTTTATGGGTGTGAAGGTTGCCCATATTGTCCCATTCTTACTCCTATTGATGGTAATATACTTTGCCTACAGGGAGCATCTTGTCAATATCCTGACCTATCCATTAAATGTCCTCAGTTTTGTAATAATAATCTTCTTTGCTGGAGGTGGCATATTCTACATACTCAGGACTGGTAATATCTCTTCAGAGGCTGTATGGGGTTTTGAGATGAAGATGAGATCTGCACTTGAACAGCTTATGTTCGTAAGACCAAGGACGCAGGAATTCCTCATAGGATATCCAGCGACCTTCCTGGCAGTGGAGTTTTTGAAAAAGAGAAAGGAGATAGGGATTATCTTTGGTGTTATCTCTTTAATAACACCCATTTCTATAATAAATTCTTTCTGTCATATACATACCCCAATATTGCTTACACTGTTCAGGACATTGAACGGGTTTATCCTTGGTTCTATAGTTGGTTATGTACTGCTTGTTATCATACATAAAGTCTTAAGATTTTTTACTAGTTAATTTCTTCCAGAACCTTTCAGTCTGTTCTTTTGTATATTCAAAACTGACAGATGTATCTATCTTGTAGTTTGCAAATAAAAGCTTAATCTCCTGTGATAATTGGGAAGCCAGTCTCTCTTCCGCCTTTTCCAGGGTGATATTCCACTTCCTCATAATCCTCTCTAAGAGCACCTCTTTGGGAGCATAGGTCACTATTACAATATCTCCAATATCCCAGGCTCTCACCTCTACATATAGGGGTATCTCTATGACCAGGATTCCTCTACTTCTATCTCTATACCATCTGAGGTATCCAAGGACAGATGGATGGACTATAGAGTTCAATACATATCTTCTGTCAGAATCTGAAAAGATCTTTTCTGCAAAATCTCTTGTGCCATAATTCGGGAAGAAGTATCTTACAAGCTTTTTTACTCTTTCATCACCATTTATAATGTCTTTGGCGATCTCATCACTCGATATATATTCTGCCCCAAACTCTCTCAGATAATTACATACGGTACTTTTTCCGCTTCCTATTACTCCAGTAACTACTATGCTTATCTCTGACATTTCGGGCAGTAATAAGTACCTCTTCCTCCGATCTTTATCATAACTATCGGGGTTTCACACACAGGGCAGGGTTCACCCTCTCTCCTGTGGACTCTTGGTTCAAAACTCTGTTCTCTTGAGACAAGATTTGTAAACTCTTCGGTGGAAGTACCACCAAGGCTAAGAGCTTCTTCAAGAATATCTCTTATCGATTTATAAAGAGACTCCACTTCTCCTTCGTCTAAACTCTGGCAGGGTCTTGTGGGATTTATCCTTGCAGAGAATAGTATCTCATCGGCATATGTATTACCTATCCCAGAGATGATATCTTGGTCCATCAGAAATGTCTTTATATTTCCTCTTTTCTTCTTAAGGTTCTTGCTTAGGTATTCAAGGGTAAACTCATCTGACAGTGGATCTATCCCCAATTCGTCTACCAGAGAATCTATCTCTTTTGTTATCTTCATCTGCGCTAATCTCCTGGGGTCTCCAAAGTGTATATACTCTCCGTTAACAGGCAGGATTATACAGTCGTAGTCATCAGGTTCTTTATAGTCTAATAAAAAGATATAACCATTAAGCCTCAGGTGAAAGGCAAGATACAGGTCATCGAGGAAGATCAAGACCCATTTACCCCTTCTTTTTATGTCTTCTACCACCTTATTCTCTACAAGATTTGGGTCTCCATTTATCACTCTTGGATTTATTACTGTAGGCTTTCCAAGCTTCTTATCCTTGATTCTGCCCTTCAGATTTTTTACAAGAACTTCCAGTTCAGGTAGTTCAGGCATCTATCCCTCCACTTTTATATCTACTATCTTTACTCTACCCTTATGACCACTCACAATATCAATCCTAGATTTTGGAACATTAAAATAGTCTGCCAGGACCTCTATCAATTCTCTATTAGCTTTTCCCTCCAATGGCGGAGAGTTGAGTGTAACAGTATATACATCATTCTCTACTTTTACTTCCTGCTTTCCGGAATTTGGTTTGACCCTGACTGTTATCCTCATCCCTTTATAAATCTATCCACCTCTTCTTTCTTTACCGTTGCTACTCCTATTACGTAATCTCCCCCACCATAATACACATAGAATGTATCATTTACCTCTACCGCTCCACAGGTAAATACAACATTGGGGACTATCCCTTCAAGCTCATAATACTTCTCAGGTTCAAGTATAGGTTCTTCCTGTCTTTTCAGTACTATGCTTGGATCCTCAAGGTCCAAGAGTGCTACTCCAAGCCTATAGACCATATCTTCGTCTACCCCATGGTAGAAGAGAAGCCATCCAGCCTCTGTCTTTATTGGGGGTGCTCCGGCTCCAATCTTCCTACTATCCCAGCATCCCTTTCTTGGTGTCATTATAATCTTATGTCCATACCAGTGGATGAGGTCGTCAGAGTAGGCGATCCATATGTCTGGGGGTATCCTGTGGAGCATAACATACCTGTTATCCACCTTTTCCGGGAATAGTACCGCATCCTTATTATCGACATCTGGTAGGACTACCCCGTACCTTTCCCAGGAGATAAAGTTTCTGGTACTGGCTAAGGATACCCTGATCCCCTTCTCCGAATAGGCTGTATATAGCATATAGAATGTATTCCCTATCTTTGTGATCCTTGGGTCTTCTGCCCCGAATGTCTCATAATCTCCTGTATGCTCAAAGACTGGCTTGTCCAGTTTAAAGAAGTGAAACCCATCCCTGCTTACTGCATACCCTATATTTGATCGATTCTCTCCATATACAGCCCTATAGAGAAGGTGGAATAGACCATTATGGTATACTGCTCCTGCATTAAATGTTCCACCTTCTTCCCAGCTATAGGTTGGCTTAATTATAGGATTTCCCGGATATCTAACCAGTTTCATACTGTGTTTACTATCCCCTCCATACACAAGTTTTAATCATTCTCTACTATAATTATACTCCAAAGTAGAGTACGTAGTATAATGTTACTGTGGAGAAGAATAGGGTCTCTCTTCTTATAGCATTGATATTGATCTCCTTCTCACAACTCTACCTGGAGGTCCTGCTCACAAGAATATTCTCTATAACCCAGGGGTATCACTGGGCATTCCTGATTGTGGGATTAGCCCTTCTGGGTAGTGGGATGGGTGGTACTTATCTCATCTTTAAAAGGGAGACATATAGAGATAACGGGCTGAAACACCTCAGGATGCTGAGTATAATCTATCCTCTCTCCATCGTCCTCACGTATGTGGGAGTAAATCTCCTGCCATTCGACCCCTATCTGATCCCCTGGTCGAAGCTTCAATTATTCTATTTCTTCCTTAACCTCTTCTCCTTCCTCATCCCCTTCTTCTTTTCTGGATTACTCATTTCGCTTTCACTGACAATCTTTTCGGGGTTTCATTCTATCCTCTACTGTATGACATTCTTGGGAGCTTCGATAGGTTCTCTCTCTGTACTGGTATTCCTCTCTATATTGAGTGAATCTGGAGCCCTGCTAATGAGTGTTATACTGGGATTTCTTGCTTCAATCCTGCTCTGCAGAAATTCAAGATATAGCACTATTTCCACTGTACTGCTCCTGTTCTTCGTATATCTATTTATCTATAAATCTTTTGAACTTCCCTTGAGGCTTTCTCCTTATAAAGACCTCTCGCAGATGCTCAAGATCCCCCAGAGTAAGATAGTAGTAACTTACAGGAATGCCAGTTCACGGGTAGATGTTATAGAATCCCCAACTATAAGGTACGCTCCGGGCCTGAGTTATAAGTATACAGGAAAGATACCATCCGGCATCGGTATAACCATAGATGGTGAAAATCTGAAGTGTATAGTAACCTCTAACCATTTCACCGATTATCTCCCACAGTCTGTTTTATATCTCTTAAAAAGGTCCCCCAGGGTCCTTATAATTGAGCCTGCCGGAGGACTGGATATAGTCTTGGCACTGAACAAGAATGCAAAGGATATAACTGCAGTCTTTGAGAATCCTATAATGGTTGATATACTAAAGAAGGGTCTACCTAAGTCATCAAATATCAACTTTGTCGTTGATCATCCAAGGATATATCTTGCCAGGAGCAGAGAACTGTTTGATGGAATCCAGTTTTCTCTGGAGGAGTCATTCTATGTAGTTGCCTCAGGTTCCTATTCTTTGAGAGAGAATTATAAGTACACCGTAGAGGGTTTTAAATCTGCTTATACCCATCTGAATGCTGATGGCATACTTCTATTCACCAGATGGCTTCAGAGACCACCTGTAGAGGAGTTAAGACTTTTTAACATCATACTCACTGGACTTAGAGAACTTGGAATTAGAGATCCAGAAAAAAGAGTTATATCTTTCAGGAGTTTGAATACAATGACCCTTATAGTGAAAAACGGTGAATTTACTCCAGAAGAGATAGTTCAGGTAAAATGGTTTTTGGAGTCTATGTCTTTTGATCCTGTATTCCTCTATGGACTTAAGCCCGCCGAGGCAAACAGATTTAATGTCTTGCCGGATGATATATACTTTAGATACTTTCAACAACTATTGAAGGAAGAGGATTTCCCCAGAAGATACCCGTTTCGTATCGATCCACCCAGGGATGATAAACCATTCTTCTTCCACTTTTTTAAGATTGATCAGCTCTCTACAATACTGAAGAATTGGGGTCATACCTGGCAGCCTTTCGGAGGAGCGGGATACATTATTATACTCGGTATGATACTCTTGATCATAATCCTGTCGATCTCTGTGATTATGCTTCCATTCCTTCTGAAAAGGGAAGCCTTCCCGAAGTCCAGTAGAATCTCCATACTGTCGATCTATTTCTTTGCCATAGGACTCGCTTACCTCTTTGTGGAGATTCCCATAATGCAAAAATTTATACTTTATCTTGGGAAGCCAGTCTACTCGTTCTCGATAATACTTGCCATTCTGTTAACTTCTTCCGGATTTGGGAGCCTGTATTCCCTTAGGTTATCCAGGCGTCCAGTAATCTTTGTCCTTGGAGCCTTTATCCTGGTCCTCTCTCTAGTCTTACCTTTTATACTGGAGTCTTCCTTAAGGTATCCCTTCTATCTTAGGGTATTCATCTGTATCTCGATAATAGGTCCCCTGGGATTTCTTATGGGTATGCCGTTTCCTATGGGCCTGGAGAAAGCCAAAAGTTACTCAGTCGATACTATCCCATGGTGCTGGTCTATAAACGGGGTTGCTTCTGTTTTGAGTTCTTTCCTGTCTACCGTAATAGCAATCTATACCGGGTTTATGTCTATCCTGTTTATAAGTAGTATCCTTTATATCCTGGCAGGAGCTATACTTATTTTATCTTCTGACAAGAGGGACAAAGAGGACATCGCCTAGGTTCTTGTAGATGAGTTTGTCTTCTTTTTCCTTCTTTATTAACCAGAGTGTCTGATATAACCCTGGTGGACCAACAGGAATTACCATCCTTCCCCCTATCTTTAACTGCTGGATAAGAGGTGGGGGAACGTGGTCAGGAGCACAGGTGACGATGATGGCATCAAACGGCGCATACTCTTCCCAGCCGTTATATATCCATCCCCTATCTTTATCCTGACCCTATATCCCAGACTTTTCAATACCCTGTCTGCCCTTTTGCCAAGTTCTTCAATAATCTCTACCGAATAGACCTTATCTGTAAGTTCTGCAAGAATAGCGGATTGGTATCCTGACCCCGTTCCTATCTCCAGCACCTTCTCGCCCTTCTTTATCTCCAGGCTTTCCGTCATAAGTGCTACTATATAGGGTTGAGATATCGTCTGCCCAAAACCTATGGGCAGAGGTCTGTCGTCATATGCAGATCCCCACTGACTCTTATCTACAAATAGATGTCTTGGAACCTTGAGCATAGCGGATATGACCCTCTCATCCTTTATTCCTCTACTCTTTATGAGCTCCACCATCTTTTCTCTAGCCTCTTTTAGGTATCTCTCCTCCTCTACTCCTAAGAGGAATACAAGAGATACCATAATAAATAGAGATATCAGGACCTTACCCCTCAATACTCCTTGAGACCTCCTTATAACTTTCTCTCTATCTCATCTATAACCTTATCCAGGAAGGACTCCAGGCTAAAGCTCCCCAGATCTCTCTCTATTGTCCTTACAGAGAGCGTATTGTTTTCAACCTCCCTGTCACCTATAACAACTATATACGGGATCTTCCTCACTATTGCCTCTCTAACCTTATAATTTACCTTCTCGTTTCTTCCATCGAGCTCTACTCTTATATCTTTATCCAGGAGTCTATCTCTTATCTCCATCGCCCTTTCATTGTGCCTGTCGGCTATGGGGATTATAACAACCTGAACAGGTGCTATCCATAGAGGGAATCTTCCTCCATAGTGTTCTATAAGTCCACCGATAAATCTTTCCATAGAACCGAGGACCGTCCTGTGTATCATTACCACCCTGTGTTCCTTACCGTCACTTCCTATATAATTCACATCGAACCTCTCTGGAAGATTGAAGTCTACCTGAATAGTTGGTCCCTGCCACTCTCTCCCCAGGGCATCTATAAGTTTTATGTCTATCTTGGGTCCATAGAAAACTCCACCACCTTCGTCTATCTCGTAGTCCATACCCTCCATCTTGAGAGCCTCTTCCAGGGTTCTTGTAGCCATCTCCCATATCTCGTCTGTTCCTATATACTTTTCTGGTCTTGTTGATAGATATGGCCTGTACTCATACCTGAATATCTTCATAAAGTAGTCCATAAGTTTTATAACTCCTCTTATTTCATCTAAGAGCTGGTCCTCTCTACAGAATATATGGGCATCATCCTGAGTGAAACCTCTAACCCTCAACATACCATGGAGAGTTCCTACCCTCTCATATCTGTACACAGTCCCTAACTCTGCATATCTTATTGGCAGGTCTCTATAACTTCTCTGTCTTGTCTTGTAGATGAGGATATGCCCTGGACAGTTCATCGGTTTTAATCTATATCTAGCAGTATCTATCTGTATCGGAGCATACATAGACTCTGCATAGTTTTCAAGATGCCCACTTATCTCATAGATCTTCTCACTCGCTATATGGGGTGTATATACGAGTCTGTATCCCCTCTTTATATGTTCCTTACGCCAGAAATCCTCGATAACGTTTCTTATAATGGCTCCATTTGGATGCCAGAAGATAAGGCCAGGACCTACCTCTTCATGGGTGCTGTATATATCAAGTTCTCTCCCTAGGACCCTGTGATCGCGCTTTTTAGCTTCTTCAAGGAACGCCAGATAATTATCGAGTTCTTCCCTTGTATAGAAGCTTGTCCCGTATATCCTCTGCATCATTGGATTATGCTCGTCTCCTCTCCAGTATGCACCAGATGTCGAGAGAAGTTTAAAGTACTTCACCCCTCCGGTACTCTCTATATGAGGACCGGCACACATATCTACAAAGTCCCCCTGTCTGTAGAAGGTTATCTCTCCCTCTATATCTCTTGCTAGTTCTACCTTGAATGGCTCACCCATTTCTTCCAGAAACTTTATCGCCTCTTCTTTAGAGAGAGAAAACCTCTCCAGTTTATAGTCCTCTTCAATGATCTTTCTCATCTCTTCCTCTATCCGCTCGAGGTCCTCTGGAGTAAATGGCTTTTCTACATAGAAATCGTAGTAGAATCCTTCATCTGTAGGGGGACCTATACCTAACTTGACATTAGGATACAACCTCTTTACCGCATGTGCAAGTATATGACTCGCTGTATGCCTCAGGGCAAGTAATCCCTCTTTTGCCTCTATCTTTTTCTCCAAACTCATTACTTCCTCCTTTAAAAATTATAAGACTGGGGAGCTAGTAATTTCTATTATACATCTCCCCAGTCTTATAGTATACAGGATTCTGAAAGTGCCTTCCTACTCTACTTTTATCTCGACCTTCTGTCTCTCATCATCTACCTGTACAAGTGTCCCCTCAAGTCCTTCATCTATCATCTTCTGGAGTTCACCTATATCTATTCCTGTATCCTCGAGTTTGACACCTCCGAATGCCATCCCGCTCGTCAGCCCAAACTTAAGAAAAGCCTTTGCCAATGGTAATGGTACAGAGATGTCAACCTCTTTCCTTCCAGTTACCTTATCTACTACCGATATCTTTACCCTTTTGCCGAGATACCTTCCGGTATCTCTTGTGGAATCCTCTCTTATTGCGTCCAGAAGTTTGGCACCTTCCTCTGCGGTTATCTTACCCTCTTCTATCATCTTGAGTATCTTAAGTTCTTCCTCTTTCAACTTTATCGCCTCCTTAAATTTCTTATTCTTTCCATAGCTTCCTCATAAGTGATCTCCCCACGCTCTAGCATCTCCAGGATCCTCAGTCTCTCCCCCTCATAGTATTTATTCCTGCCGAGTATCTTATCTACTATTGCCTCTATCCTTTCCTCCAACCTCATCCTCTTATGGGGACTCTCTATGAGTCCCCAGATTATTAGAATGACTCCAAGGACAAAAAACACAGGAGCTAGAAAGATTATGAGCTTTACCAGGAGTGCAACAAGAAGTACAAGAAGTATTCCAAGTACTATCCAGAAAAGTCCTGCCCCTAGTGTGATTGGTAAGAGAAATAGAGCTCCCCCCAGAGAGATTATTGCCAGGATGATCCAGAGTATCTCCATTTTATTCCTCCAGTATATTACTCAATCCGCCATACCCCATAGCCTCGATGAGACTTATTGCATCCTCTTTTGATATCCTGCCTGCCCTATACATATCCCTTATCTTCTTTACCTCTTCAGGGATGTAGGAGATATTCTTATCGTCTTCAGAGGATATAGCGGTTTCTTCCTGGGTGGTCTGTGTCTTTGGTATAAGCTTAATCTCCCCTGTTCCTTTTCCAATCTTTATAGAAACATCCCCGGAGATCACATTTATACTGAGTTTATTCCTCCCGCCGTCTGTTACCAGATGCTTACTACCAAGTCTCCCTACCCCTATCCTTTCATTGTTTACGGATACATCTCCACTTACCCCTTTTATCTGTAATTCTACAGAGTTCGTTTCTGTATCTACATCTACATCTCCGCTTACTCCAGAGATATCTACATTCCAGTTCTCTCCCCTCAGGTATATCCTTACATCCCCTGATCTGAAATTCAATAGACCTCTTTTGGTCTCCATATCTATGTCTATGTCTCCACTTGTAAGATGCCCCTGAAAATAGTTACAGGAGAGACCCTTCACGTCTATGTCGCCTGATGCTGCTTTCAGGGATACTTCATCCCCTCTATAGTTTGAAAACGATATGTCTCCAGACTTCAGATTTAGATCCAGGGATCTATCCTGAGGTATATAGAGGGCTATGTCTCCATTATTTTTACCGATCCCTAGGAATGGTATACCCAGGATACCCTTACCTCGAACCTTTAGGAATAGCGTATCCTCCTTTATCTCATACTGTAACTCAAGTCCTTCTCCTATATCGTATAGAAGTTCATCCCCATCAGCTGGCAGTATCCTTACATCTCCTCCAAATCCATCAACAGAGACCCTTTTTATCTCCTTTACAGAGATCTGTCCCTTCATTACTGTTCACCTCCTCCTTTCAAAAGTTTTATCGCTTCCTGGGGGGTTATTTCCCCCTTCTCTATCTTTTCTAGAACTTCCATCTTATCTATCCGCTCCTCTTCTGCCGGATAACCGAGTGTCTTGGCAATCTCGTTCAACCTGCTCCTCAGTGTGGGATAAGATAGATTTAGTTCTCTCCCCAAGTCGCTCAAGTTACCCCTGTTCTTTATGAATAGCTTGACAAAATTTAACTGCTCCCTGGAGAGCTTAAAGAATTCGTCGAGATAGAAAGTTCCTCTCACCTCTGTATCACAGGAGGGACATTTTAATGCAACCACGTACATCTCCTCTCCACAGGTGGGACATTTTGTAACTATCTTGTTCATTTTTATCACCCCTTTCCATTTTTTAAAATTATATATCAAATTATTTAAAATGTCAATAAAAATATATGCATAGTTCGATGAATTTTCTATTTGACAAAATTCCTCCACTATGGTATAGTTTATAAGGGTTTATCAAGATTTCTTTGGATTAATTTTTGTAAAGGAGGTTATGTATGCAGGAACTAGTTGAGATACGTTGGCATGCAAGGGCAGGGCAGGGAGCAAAATCTGCTGCCTATCTTCTTGCCGAATCTGCTCTGGGTGCCGGCAAATATATACAGGCTTTTCCAGAGTATGGTCCTGAGAGAATGGGGGCTCCGATGAAGGCTTATACAAGAATTGGTGATAAGCCCATCAGGATCCACTCTCAGATAACCAATCCAGATATAATAGTAGTCCTGGATCCAAGTTTACTCAAGATAAAAGAAACCCTCGATGGCTGGAAAGAGACAAGTGTACTCATAGTTAATACCAGTAAATCTCCTAAAGAGATAAGGGAAAGTCTTGGATTAAAGGGAGGAAAGGTCTATACCTTAGATGCAACAAGGATTGCTCTTGATACCATAGGGAGAAATATACCAAATACCCCTCTACTGGGTGCATTGATTAGGATTATGGGTAGCCCATCTCTTGATGAGGTCCTTGAAGAGTTGAAAGCCAAGTTCTCCGGTAGGTTCAGTGAGAAGGTCGTGCAAGGTAATATAGAAGCAGTAAAGCGTGCTTATGAGGAGGTGCAGTCAGAATGAAACTCCCTACCTGGAAAGAGATGCCGGAAGGAATAGTGATTCTGGAAGCAGGAAATGCTCAGGAGTATGAAACCGGATCCTGGAGGACATACCGTCCTGTTGTAGATAAAGGAAAGTGTACAAATTGTCTGTTCTGCTGGATCTATTGCCCTGATAGCTCTATTATAGTGAGGGACGAAAAGATGGAGGGTATAGATTATGCTCATTGTAAGGGATGCGGCATTTGCAGTAAGGTCTGCCCTGTTAAGGCTATAAGTATGGTGGAGGAGGGAAGCTTATGAAGACAAAGAAATTGATAGCTTTAGAGGGTAATCAGGCTATAGCCTTGGCGATGAAACAGATAGACCCTGACGTTGTTGCTGCTTATCCGATTACTCCTCAGACAGAGATAGTACAGGTATTTTCCGAATATGTTGCCAATGGTGAAGTCCATACAGAGTTTGTTACTGTAGAAAGCGAACATTCCGCTATGTCAGCCTGTATTGGAGCCTCAGCTGCAGGAGCTAGAACTATGACCGCCACATCATCTCAGGGCCTGGCACTGATGTGGGAGATGCTTTATATAGCCTCTGGTGCCAGATTGCCGATAGTTATGACCGTTGTGAACAGGGCTTTAAGTTCACCCATAAATATACACTGCGATCATTCTGATGCGATGGGTGCAAGGGATAGCGGATGGATCCAGTTATGCTCTGAAACTGCTCAGGAGGCTTATGATAATGTAATTCAGGCGATAAGGATAGCGGAAGAGGTAAATTTACCAGTAATGGTAAATATGGATGGATTTATAACAAGTCATGCAGAGGAAGTGATAGAACCGCTAGAAGATGAAGAGGTAAAGAGTTTTATAGGAGAGTATAAACCAATTAGGTCTCTTCTTGATGTGGAACATCCATTCACCGTTGGACCTCTGGCTTTACAGGATTCCTACTTTGAGTTTAAGAGGTCTCAGGCAGAGGCTTATAAGAGGGTTATCCCTGTAGTGAGGAACGTTGCAGAGGAATTTGCCAGAATTACTGGAAGGAAGTATGATCTTTTTGAGACATATAATCTCGAAGATGCAGAGATAGGGCTTGTAGTATTGAATTCTACCGCTGGAACTGCCAAAGAGGTTATAGATGTTCTTAGGAGAGAGGGCAAAAAGGTAGGACTTCTCAAACCCAGACTATTTAGACCACTTCCGGTGGAGGAGCTTAAAGGAGCACTCTCTAACCTTAAGGTCATTGGTGTTATGGACAGGGCAGATACCTTTGGTGGTTTTGGAGGTCCCCTATTTACTGATATTAGATCTCTGCTGTATGATCTCCCTAATCGTCCACTGATAACCGACTATATCTACGGACTTGGTGGAAGGGATGTTACTATGGATCAGATATACAAGGTATTTGAGAACCTAGAGTCCATATACAGGACAGGGAGAGTAGAAAATCTAATAAGTTACATAGGTGTTAGAGAGTAGGAGGGTTAATATGCCTGTTAACATAAAAGAACTTTCTAGAAAAGAGGATAGACTTACTGGAGGTCACAGGCTTTGTGCAGGATGTGGTGCATCTATAGCGGTAAGACAGATACTGCTTGCAATAGATAAGCCCGTAGTGGTTGCCAATGCTACTGGATGTCTCGAGGTAGCGACAACCATATATCCCTATACCGCCTGGAAGACCCCTTGGATTCATAGTGCATTTGAAAATGCGGCATCAACGATAAGTGGGGTAGAGGCAGCGTATCAGAGTCTTAAGAGGCAGGGGAAGATAACAGAAGACATAGCCTTTGTTGCATTTGGAGGGGATGGAGGAACCTATGATATAGGATTCCAGGCACTTTCTGGTGCTATGGAGAGGAATCACAGAATACTCTATATCTGCTACGATAATGAGGCATATATGAATACAGGTATTCAGAGGTCAAGCGCTACTCCTATGGGAGCCTGGACGACCACCTCTCCAGTAGGTAAGGTCAGACCTGGTAAGCTGGGCAGGAAGAAAGACATTGTTGCATCAATTGCAGAGCAGGGTGCGGCGTATGTTGCTCAGGCTTCTATATCTAACTTTAGAGACCTTATAGAAAAGGTGAGAAAGGCGGTATCAATAGATGGGGCATCATTTATAAATGTCCTTTCACCTTGCCCTAGAGGTTGGAGGACAGATACAAGTGAGACTGTAAATATAGCCCGACTAGCTGTTGAAACCTGCTTCTGGCCTCTATACGAGGTGGAAAACGGAAAGTGGAAGATAAATTATGTGCCCAGGCAGAAGCTCCCTGTAACTGAGTACCTGAAGCCTCAGGGAAGATTTGCCCATCTCTTCAGACCAGAGAATGCCCACCTGTTAGAAGAGATACAGAAAGAGGTAGATGCCAAGTGGGATTTACTCCAGAAAAAGGCTCAATTACTTCAATAATCTATATCGGTGGGGGAGCTAATTTTTAGCTCCCCCAAATATTTTTATGTGTGATATCCTTTTTCTTGTAGCAAGCTATGGAACTGGGCATATAAAGGTTGCTCTCGCTTTACAATCAGCAATACTTACACTGAACCCTGGTCTCAATACCAAGATTGTTGATTTTATAGAACTTATAGACCCATATCTGAATGAGATATCCCAGTGGGTATTTATGATGATACTCAAGTATTATCCATCTCTCTGGGGGAGATTCTTTAAGAAGACAGAGAATATAAGTATTGACAGTTTCAGACACAATTTTCTTAATGTGCTAGGCTCTGAGAAGCTTGTAGATCTCCTGGAAAGAGAAAAGCCCAGAGTAATAGTATGTACATACCCGATTCAGGTTGGTGTTCTTTCCCGATTAAAGAGGCTAAATATAATAGATATCCCAGTAGTATCGGTTGTTACCGATATAGCTGTACACAGTTTCTGGCTCCATCCGTATGTTGACCTCTATATAGTAGCAAACGAGATGGCAAAGGAGATCCTTATATCCAAAGGTGTTCCTCCATATAAGGTGGCAGATACGGGAATACCTATAGAGCCCAAGTTTGCAGAACCTTTTGATAGAGAAAAAGCCTTTGACATTTTTGGTCTTAGGAAAGATCTGCCGGTAGTCTCTGCTATGATGGGAGGATATGGTCTGGAGAGCAAGCTTATGGAGGTTGCTGAGGTGTTAATGGAGATAGATCTCCCCTTTCAGGGAGTGATTGTCACAGGAAGAAACGAAAAGCTAAAGAAGATACTCTCAGAAAAGATCCGAGGAAAAGATCATATAAAGGTCTTTGGTTATGTAGAGTATAACATAGAACTACTGGGTATCTCTAATGTTCTTATAACGAAGGCAGGAGCAGTTACCATCTCTGAGGCATTGGCTATGGAAACCCCTATGATACTTTATGGTGTAATCCCAGGGCATGAGGAAGAGAATGCCCAGTTTTTATTGAGGAATAATTCTGCCCTTATAGCGTATAATCCTTCGGAGTTAAGGGAGAAGATAGAACTTCTACTTACAGATGATAAGATCATCGAGATGATAAAGGATTCAGCAAGAAGGATAAAGAAGCCTGATTCTGCAACAGAAGGGGCTAAACTTATTCTAAATCTACTCAAAAGCAGATAAGATGAAGATCTTTTTGGTCTTACTCCTTTCTCTTCTGTCAATTTACATCCTTATTCCTGAGGTCTGGTTCAGATTTATATCCCCTAAGGTCCTGAGAAGGGTTAAACCTTCTTCTAAGGCTGTATTCTTTACATTTGATGATGGACCTCATCCGACTTATACCCTAGAGATACTGAATATACTGGAAAGGAAAAATCTTAAGGCTACATTTTTCTTCCTTGGCAAAAAGGCAAGGAAATCTCCAGAGATAGTTAAACTGGTAAAATTGAAAGGACATTCTATAGGTACTCACGGGTATTCTCATAGACCCATATGGATCTTACCCCCCAGTAAGGTCAGGGAGGAATTTGAGAGGACTGATGAGATTATTTTCAGTATCTTGGGAGAAAGGCCAAAGTATATCAGACCTCCGTGGGGAGGATTCAATCTTAGCCTGGTGAAGTTTATGAAAGATGATGAGAAGACTTTTGTCCTCTGGAGTCTGGATAGTAGAGACTGGCAGAGGGATATAAGTGTCAGAGAGATCGTCGAAAGAGTCCTAAAGAGAGTCAGACCAGGGGACATTATACTGTTTCACGATGGCCGTTGGGATGATATAAGTAAGAAGACGGTGGAGGCTCTACCTGTAATAATAGATAGGATAAAGGAAGAAGGTTATGAAATTTTACCATTACCTCAGGAAATACGTTATATAAGGGGTATTCATAATCTCCTCGTGAGACTCATCTGGAAACTTATAGATGGTATATTCTCCAGGTTGACCAGAACTATTACACTTGATGATCCAGATATGGTACTCTCTTTTTCCATAAATAAAAACAGATGGAAACCTGTAGTCCTCAATGATGGCACCGTCCTGAATAGAGGGGATAGATTCGTAGAGGTACACTTTTTGAATGATGCCATAAGTAATATCCTGATAAATCACAGGTCTTTAATGGGTGCCAGCAAAAAGATAAAGAGTAGACTAATTTACTCTTTTGATAAGATACTGAGGTATCTAGAAGAGAATAATATTGATGTAAAGGCTTTCCACGGTATTACCGTCCTTTACAGGATTGTTGAACTGAATATTGCCACCATATTTGATATCAATCCGATAATTGGTTTCTTTGTAAATCTGTATGAGAAACTTATCCTCGTAAGTTATCACCCTGAAGGTTTTGGTAGACTCAGAAAGAGGGGTAAATTGATACCGAAATCTATATGGATCTCTGTCCCTGCAATGAAAGAGTTGGTAGAAAGACACAAGAGGCGAGTATCATCGGGATCTAGATGACCTCCCTTAATAGTTTTATCGTCTCTTCTGCCTCTTTCTCCTCCATTATAGTTATAGAATATCCTGCATGTACTATTACATAGTCACCCACCTTTACCTCCGGGGTAAAGATCGTGCTTATCTCTAACGTAACTCCTTCTAACTCCACTATTGCCCTATCCCCCTTTATCTCTTTTACAATTGCTGGTACCGCAAGGCACATATTTTCCTCCTTCACCTGTTTGTTTAAATACTTCTCATTTATGATATTATAATACATTATGAGAAATAGATATATACTCTTTTTAGCCCTATTGTTTGTTACGTTAGTCTGGGGATCCACCTTTGCACTGGTAAAATCTGCTCTGGACTGTCTGGGACCATTTTATTTTCTGGCTGTCAGATTCTCTCTTGCCAGTGTTATAATGCTACTGATATTTAGAAAGAGCTTCTTAAGGCACAGGATAAAGCCTGGCTATATACTGGTTGGAATCTTCCTATTTCTTGGCTATGTATTTCAGACCATAGGACTCAAATATACTTCAGCCTCTAACGCTGCCTTTATTACCGGGCTGAGTGTTGTGATAGTACCATTTTTAGAGATAATCTTTATGAGAAGGAGATTACCTGTAACATCTATAGCTGGTGCTATATCCTCCACCATAGGTCTCTGGTTTCTCACCGGACTGCATTCTTTCAGTATGAACTATGGAGACTTTCTTGTCCTTATCTGTGCATTTTGTTTTGCCTCCCAGATAATTACTGTAGGGATATGTGCCCCTGACAGTGATACCGGGGTAATCTCTACTACTCAGGTGATAGTGGTAGCTATACTTAGCTGGTTATCTATTCCAATTTTTGGTGAAAGTATAAGTCTCTCTATCTCTGCGACTGCTATATGGGCGATAGTCATTACAGCTATATTTGCCACCGCTTTAGCTTTTTATATCCAGGCACTGGCACAGAAGGTTATTAATCCAACTACAATAGCACTGATCTTTGCTACCGAGCCAGTCTTCGGTGGTCTATTTGGTTATCTGATCCTGAGAGAGGTTTTATCCGCATCTGCCCTATTTGGAGCGGGATTGATACTACTTGGAATGTTTATTACCCAGGTTCCTGAAAGGAGAGGGAATAGGTGAAGAGAGATTATGGTTTTATCATACTGTCTGTATCTGTATTTCTTCTAAACCTGAGTATGGGTTTACACACCTCGGTCTTCAATAACTTTGCTGCCCAGGAGATAAAACTCCGTCCCGATCAGCTAGGAGTACTGGAAGCATTTCGTGAAACTCCAGGATTACTCATAGCATTCATAAGTGCCCTCCTGAGTTTTGTAAGAAAGCAATATCTGGCTATGATTTCTTTTCTACTTGCAGGGATTGGATTCAGCTTTTACTCCAGGGTTACCGGTCTCTTAGACCTTATATATGCGGGATTCATCTGGAGCTTAGGGCTACATCTCTGGATGACACTCAGTCCGGTTTTTACATTAAACTTTGCTCAGGCAGACAGCAGGGGAAGAAGGCTTGGTCAAATCAATTCTGTAAGTGCATTTGCAAGTCTTACCGCTATGAGCTTTGTTTTTCTGACGGGTAGGTTTATCCCCTTTCGTACTTACTATCTTATAGCTGGAATTCTTCCTCTTGTAGGGGCATTCTTGGTATTGAGGATACCATACAGATCCAAGGTAGATGTAGACCCGCCATCTCTGGTGTTCAAGAGAGAGTATATGCTCTACTACATACTGAACTTCCTGGAGGGATCGAGAAGACAGGTGTTTGCCACCTTTGCACTCTTTGTTCTTACTAAGGTCTACAAGGTCCCTATTCAGCATATCTCTCTACTTCTCATCATAAATAGTATTATGAATATGATCGTTGCCCCAAGGGCTGGTAGACTTATAGACAGGTTTGGAGAGAGGGTTATTCTTCTGATCAGCTATACAGGGGCTTTATTTATATTTATAGGTTATGCAATGACAAGATCCACAATTATTCTTTCCCTGCTTTACTGCCTGGATAACATATCGATCAATTTCAGTCTTGCCCTTACCACATATATAGATAAGATATCTCAGCCGAGAGATCTATCTCCGAATATCTCTATGGGTGTTACCGTTAACCATATAGCAGCGGTTACAATGCCTATCGTCGGGGGAATCCTCTGGGAGAGGTTTAACTATCAGATGATGTTTATACTGGGTGCATCTATAGTGTTAATTTCGATACTTATGGCTAGCAGGATAAGGATGGAAAAGAATGCCGGTGTGTTATAATAGATCTAAAGGCCAGCTATCTATTGATTACTTCTATCAATTGGGCAAGGAGGTGTAACCTGTGGAGCTTGAGATTGTAAAGATTGATAATCCCAACGGGTATAATTTTATCCTTGGACAGTCCCATTTCATAAAGACAGTAGAGGACCTGTATGAGGCTATAGTTGGTTCTGTACCGGGTATAAAGTTTGGCTTGGCATTTTGTGAGAGTTCTGGACCAAGACTGGTGAGGTTTGCAGGTAATGATGAGGAACTTATTGACCTGGCTAAAAAGAATGCATATAACATCGGTGCAGGCCATTCATTCATTGTATTTATAAAAGATGCCTATCCGATAAATATACTAAGGGCAATCAAAGATGTTCAGGAGGTATGCAATATATACTGTGCTACCGCTAATCCTGTAGAGGTTATAGTTGCCAAGACAGAACAGGGTAAAGGTATACTAGGAGTCATAGATGGTGGGTCTCCTCTGGGGATAGAAGGTGAGAAGGAGATAGAGGAGAGGAAGGCATTTCTGAGGAAGATAGGATATAAGCTCTAACTACACTGCGAATATCCACAGGACAGACATCTGCCACAGCTCTCCTCCAATAAGTAAGTCTGTTGTCCGCATTCCGGGCATATAAGCAGTCTTGGCTGATCCTCCTTTTTCTCTATCTTACCAAGCTCTATAAGATATTCCTCAAGGACATTGGCTATGTCTGATAGTACGGAAGGTATCCTCTTTCCATCTCTCCAATATCCACCATTCGGATCAACTATCGTACGAAGCTGATCTATAAGGAAAGACGGATCTTCTTCTCTTACAAATACTGCACTCATCAGTCTTGCCAGTGCAGTTATCCATGGGATGCTCGATGCATCCTTTGTATTTATAAATATCTCAAATGGTCTCCTCTTTCCACCCTCTTCTATCTCATTTAAGGTTATGTAGTAAGAAGCCTTTGGGGTCTTAACCTTATATGTGGTTCCTCTCAGCTTATAAGGTCTTTCTGGTTTTCCTCTCTTAGCCGGTTTCTCTTCAGTTTCTCTTATGAGTATTCCTTCCCTGGAACCTTCTCTGTAGACTGTAAGTCCTTTTACTCCTGATTGCATCGCATCGAGGAAGAGGTTAAAGAATGAATCTATCGGATAATCTCTGGGTACATTTATAGTCTTGGAAACGGAGGAATCTACATAGTAACTCACAGCCTTCAGCATCTCCAGATGATCCTCTGGTCTTATATCGTATGCGGTTTCAAAATAGGGTGGGATTGGCCCATCTCCTTTAAGTTCTCTGTATAATCTGTATGCGTAGTCCATCACCTCATACTCTTCAAACTGATCTCCACGAATAGAGTCTGAGCTTACCTTTACCCTTCTCTTATAGGAGAGACTAAATATGGGTTCTACACCACTTGACACGTTGTTGGCAATTACGGAGAGTGTACCGGTGGGGGCTATACTGATGAGATGTGAATTATGAATCCCATTCTCTCTAATTGCCTCTCTGACGTTCTCAGGCAGACGCTTTATAAATTCTCCAGCAAGATACTTATCCCTGTCAAAGTACTTAAATGTTCCTTTTTCTCTTGCCAATATTGCAGAAGCCATATAGGCAGAATCCCTTATAGTCTTCATTATAAGTTCTGCCTGACGTCTGCCCTCAGGACTGGAATATTTTAACCCTAACATTGCTAGAGTAGAGCCAAGCCCCATAATGCCTATACCCATCCTGCGCTTGCTCTTTTCCTCCTCTTCATATATCGGAAGAGGATATTTACTTATCTCAATAATATTGTCGAGTAGCCTGACCGCTGCCGGTACAAGTCTATTGAGGCTTTCAAAGTCGAATCTTGCATCCTCTGTAAATGGATCTATAACAAACTGGGTGAGGTTGAAGCTTCCAAGCAGGCAACAGCCAGCAGGGGGTAATGGTTGCTCGCCACAGTTATGTAAGACTATCCCATTGCCTATAAAAGAATGTGTGAACGGTTCGATAAGGTCATAGACGTCATCTTCTCCTAATGGTATAATTTCGACAACCTTATCGATAAGACTTCTAGAGAAGTATGCATTACCTTTCAGTACATCTATCTCTGCATATCCATCTGGAAAACCAATCCTCTCAAGGAATAGAGGGAGATCTTCTCCAGTGATTGTGAGTTCATAAAGTTCTCTGGAGCTACGAGAAACTCTTTTTGCCGGAAGTATCCTTGAGAATATGCCGAATTGAAGCAGTAAGAGTTGAACCTGCTTTAAGAGACTCTTGGATCTGGATGAAAGTCTTATGATTGAACTCTCGTGTCTACCAGATTCGATATATCCATTACTGGAGAATAGACCTCTTAAGAATCCCAGTACCGCCTCCTCTGTACCGGTAAATATAGAAGGAGGAACCTCTTTTTCTTCTGCCTTTACCTGTTTAATTCCCAATACACTGAATAATTTAACTATGGATCTTCTCCTATAGGAGAGTTCATAGAGATTACCTCTTCTTTTTATTGGTTCTACCGGTCTTCCATTCCATCTATCCAGGATGGACTTTATGTATTCTAAGATGCCGTAATTATTCTCTTTGAATGTAAACTTAATCGTGCAATTTTTATCTCCATCCCTTAAGGAACCATTCCCTGTAAGGTAACCAAGGACAAAGCCCAATTGATAACTCCATTCGTCAGGGAGATTCTTGTCTAAAGAGGAGAAATCATAAGGTAATTTGCCATTCTTTGGGAAAATACCTCTTACAGACTGTATGATTACTCTGTCTTTATTTAAAACCAGTCTGCCAGCCTCTACCCATCCCCTATCGGTTAGAATCTTATGGTCAGGGGTAACCTTTATCTCAAACCCCGCCTCTGTAGTAATCCTTATTACCTCTTTCCTCCCTGTTCTGAAGGCTCTAGCCATCGGGTATACGTGTGAAGTAAGGCTGATGTTATATGTCCCTTCTAGCTCATTGGAGACTGTCACTCTAGGATCCACCACAAGGCTTACAAGACCTTTCCTGATACTGGCTAGCTCTTCTATAGTAATCAGACCTCTATCTGTAGACACAAGGGTATCACCGGTTACGCAGGGATTCGTTGCCTGTATATTCTCTATATAGTAGAGATTATTCAGTCTATTTATCGTAGAGAGGTTTATAACCCCTGGCTCAGCATAGTCGTAGGCGCTCTTTACTATAAGATTCCAGAGGTCTCTGGCTTTTACTACTTTATATACTTTTCCACCGAACTTAAGCTCCCAGTCTCTGTCATTTATAACCGCTGATATGAATTCATCTGTAATACCTACACTTATATTGAATTGAGTCAGGACCCCAGGTGTATGTTTTGCTGTTATGAATTTTTCTATATCAGGATGGTCCACGTTCAATATGCCCATATTTGCACCCTTACGGGCATTTCCGGTTGTTATCGTCTTTGTCTCTGCATCGAAGACGGTCATAAAGGATACCGGACCACTTGCAGTTCCTCCCTTTGTCTTTACCTCTGCCCCTTCTGGCCTTATAGTGGAGAAGTTTGCCCCAGTTCCGCCGCCGAGAGAGTGGATGATTGCATTTAGTTTTACACTCTCGAAGATACCTTCGATAGAATCCTCTATGACTGGTAGAGTGAAACAGTTAAAGAGGGTCTGATACATAGAGGTTCCTATACCTGCGAGGATACGCCCCCCAGGTAGAAACTTGGCATCTTTCATAAGTTCATAGAACTTTTCTTCCCACTCTCTCTGTTTTTCTTCTGTCTCTTCTACCTTGGCAGACTCTCTGGCTACCCTCTTTATATTATCATCTAATGTCCTTTCATCCTTCCATTTATACTTTCTCTCCCATACCTCTTGGGACAATCTATCAAATTCCATATTACCCCTCCGAAAGATTTTTATAGATATAATTATACCAAGCTTTTGGATGACTGTTATAGTTCACAGAGACTCCCCAATGAATAGTCTCTGTGAACATTTGTTCTGCTATTGACAGTTATGGTAATGTTGTCCTATAATTCCTAACAGGAGGTAGATATAGTAGGGGTATATGGTACAAGGGTAAGAACCTTGGCAAAGGAGGTGAAAGCTTAAAGAGTAGTACAGATGATATTCGGTTTATATAGAACACTTTCAGTCGAGTTACCTCGTTAGAGGAGCAGTAAAGAAATTTTTAGACCAAAAAGACTAAAAGGAGGGTTTGAGATGAAGAAGTTTCTAGCAGGATTGATAGTTTTGAGTTTGGTGTTCAGTCTATTCTTGGGTTTTGGTAAGATTTCTTTTGCTCAGAAGAGGAAGTTTAACGAAGCCCCAATGCTTGCAGAACTGGTAAAGGCTGGTAAACTTCCACCTGTAGAGGAAAGACTCCCTGAGAATCCATTTGTGGTTGGTCCTGGGGTATTAATACCGAGGAAGGACCTTCCTGATTGGAAGGTTGGAAAGTATGGTGGGACTATAAGGACCGCCCACTCTGTCGCCGACTGGGCTCCAGACGTATTCGTTATGAACAACGAGCCTCTACTCTGTGCCCCTGGCATCGGGACTCAAGGTATTAGGGGCAATATAGTCGAGAGCTTTGATGTAAAGGAGAACAGGATATTTACNTTTAAANTGAGGAAAGGTCTGAAATGGTCTGATGGGCATCCAGTAACTACAGAGGATATAAGATTTACATATGAGGACGTGCTTCTGAATGAAAAACTTACTCCTGTATTCCCTGCCAGGTTCAGAGTTGGCTATAGCATAAAGGGAGAACCGATGAAGCTGGAGATACTGGATGAGTATACCTTCAGAGTGACATTCCCCAAGCCCTACGGTGGATTCTTGAGAAACCTCACTATTGAGAGCTGGGTTGGATACACAGATCTACTTAAGCCAGCTCATTATCTAAAACAGTTCCATATCAAATACACACCTATGGAAAAACTAAAGCCACTACTGGAGAAGGAAGGATTCAAAGATGAGTGGTGGCAGTTGTTCAATCTGAAGGACTTTACAAACTGGGAACAGACCCAGGCAAAGAGTATTGGATTCCCAAGACTCACCCCTTGGCTGCTGGTAAAGGCAGCTGGAGGAGTGTACGAGTATGAGAGGAATCCATACTACTTTAAGGTAGACACTGCAGGAAATCAGCTACCATATATAGATAGAATCGTTTCAACCCAGGTACAGGATGTAGAAATGGTTAATATGAGAGTCCTGACCGGCGATGTTGACTTCTTAAGAGAGAGTACTGCTCTTGTAAAGGTTCCTCTTTATAAGCAGGCAGAGGAGAAGGCTGGTATCAGAGTAGTCCTTCTGGATATGCATGTAGACTCCAGTGCGCTTTACATCAATCTTACCTATAAGGACCCTGTATGGCGTAAGATCGTCGGAGATGTGAGGTTCAGAAAGGCTGTAAGCTTGGCTATAAATCGTAAAGAGATAATAGATAGCATATACTATGGTTATGCATCTCTACCAGAAACCGTACCTAGCGCATATAATGTTGCAGAGGCTAACAAACTCTTAGACCAGGTTGGCCTCAGTAAGAAAGACTCTGAAGGGTTCAGACTAAGACCTGATGGTAAGAGGTTTGAGATACTTATAGAGTGTGGAGCAGAGGCACCAGATCTACTTCCTGTAGGAGAACTGATAACTGAGCATCTGAAGGCAGTAGGAATTAAAGCCACACTGAAGAGGATAGACCCCCAACTTAGAGGACAGCGCTGGGCTGCAAACGAGATGCAGGCTATGGTGATGTGGTGCCATGATCAGGGTTGGAACAATGGATGGACCTCTGGAGCTATAGCTGCACCCGAGTGGTCCAGATGGTACAATACCGATGGTAAGGAAGGAGAAGAGCCACCTGCCTGGGCTAAGAAGGCTTGGGAACTTGATAAGAAGAGATGGGAGAGTGTTACTGGTTCTGACGAATACAATAGACTCTGGAGAGAAGGACTTGCCTGGCACAAACAGTATCTACCACTAATCACCATAGTAGAAAAGGTCAAGTATCCGATGATTGCTTCTGCCAGGATGGGTAATATACCTCGTTCTGGATTTGCCATAGCAGCTAACTTCAGCGCTGAACAGTTCTTCTATGAGAAATAATAGCTAGTAAAATAGCCGGCTACCAGGATAAATGGTAGCCGGCTGAATTTTTGGTATCTACTAATATGCCTAAGCCAAGGAGGACTAAAAGGATATGTTAGGATATATCATTTATAGGATAGCAATAGCTATTCCACTTCTACTTATTCTTTCGGTAGTCTCATTTATAATTATCCAGCTTCCACCAGGAGATTATCTGAGCGTCTACCTGAATAATCTAAGACTCTCCGGTATTCAGCTCAATGAAGATGAAGTTATCAGGCTGAAGGAACTTTATGGACTGGATAAACCTCTCTATATGCAGTATCTTATATGGATAAAGAACTTTATCAGAGGAGATCTCGGTAGGTCTTTCCAGTGGAACCGTCCGGTAAATGAGCTTCTGGCAGAAAGAGTCCCGATGACTGTCATAATATCGATACTGACCACTGTATTTGTATGGGTTGTGGCGATCCCGATTGGTATCTATTCTGCCTTGCGCCAGTACTCTGTATTTGACTATACATTTACCTTTATAGGTTATATAGGGCTTTCGATGCCCGGTTTTCTCTTAGCCCTTATTCTGATGTGGTTTCTTTTTACTAGGTTTGGTTTCAGTATGCCCGGGTTATTCTCGCCAGAATATGCAACTGCACCTTGGAGCTTCGCAAAGCTGTTAGATATGCTTAAACATATCTGGTTTCCCATAATAATTATTGGTATGTCTGGTACTGCTGGTCTTATCCGTACTATGAGGGGTAATCTACTTGATGAACTAAGGAAGCAGTACGTTATAACTGCCCGTGCGAAGGGTCTTTCAGAGAGAAAGCTTATATTTAAGTATCCTGTGAGGATAGCCATAAATCCGATGATAAGTACTATTGGCTGGATGTTTCCCGGTATAGTATCGGGAGAGACCCTGGTATCTATAGTCCTTAATATACAGACCGTAGGTCCTATATTCTTAAGAGCAGTAATGTCCCAGGATATGTATCTGGCTGGGAGTATAACCCTGATCTTGAGCATCTTAACCGTTATAGGTATGCTGGTATCAGATATTCTGCTTGCCTGGGCTGATCCAAGGATAAGGTACGGAGGTATAGGAGAATGAGCAATATGAAGAATAACCCCAATAATACCAGCCTCTATGAAGAAGAGATAGGGAAGGAAGAAAAGATATATTACGCCTCGCAGTGGCAGTTGATATGGTGGAAGTTCAGAAGGCATAAACTGGCTATAATAGGGGGTATTGTACTCTTTTTACTCTATCTATCAGCCATACTTTGTGAGTTTCTTGCTCCGTATAGTCCAACAACCAGATTTGAAGGCTACCAGAACGCTCCTCCCACAAAGATCCATCTATTTGAGGATGGAAGAATTCAGAAGCCTTTCATCTACGGGTTTAAAAAAGAATTGAATATGAAGACATTCCAGTGGGAATTTAAAGAGGATAAAACAAAGAAGTATTATGTAGAGTTTTGGGGTAAGGGAGAGCCTTATAAGCTTTGGGGTATCTTTAAAGCTGATAGACATCTATTTACAGTAGATGGCCATCCTTTATTCCCATTTGGTGCGGATAATATGGGCAGATGTCTGTTTTCAAGGTCTTTATACGGGGCACGTATATCTCTATCTATAGGTCTGGTTGGAGTATTTTTGAGTTTCTTCCTGGGTATTATAATAGGTGGGGTCTCTGGATATTTTGGCGGCACTGTAGATATGACCATTCAGAGGATTATAGAATTTTTGAGCTCTATCCCAACCATACCTCTCTGGATGTCCCTTTCTGCTGCTCTACCAAAGGATTGGCCTGTTATAAAGCTGTATTTTGCCATAACTATAATCTTATCTATAATCGGCTGGACAGGTTTAGCTAGAGTAGTGAGAGGGAAATTGCTGGCACTTAGGGAAGAAGATTTCACTATGGCAGCCAGACTTGCTGGAGCCAGTGAATGGAGAATAATAACAAGACATCTCTTACCATCGTTCACCAGTCATCTAATAGTATCCATCACTTTGTCTATACCAAATATGATCCTTGGTGAGACCGCCCTGAGCTTTTTAGGGTTAGGAATGCAGCCTCCAGCTGTCAGCTGGGGAGTTTTACTACAGGATGCCCAGAATATAGCAGCGGTAGCCCTATACCCCTGGAAACTTTTACCATCAGTATTTGTAATATTGACTGTTTTAGCATTTAACTTCCTGGGTGATGGACTGCGAGATGCGGCAGATCCATATGCGAGATAGGGGAGGAGATTATGGAAAAGAAAAATGATCAGGTGTTATTAGAAGTC